>ERZ779737.139-NODE-139-length-75048-cov-4.951969_pt1 | contig 75048 bp, 74 predicted proteins | sample MGYA00511889_ERZ779737 | MGnify/ENA primary metagenome ERZ779737 (study PRJEB29588, sample SAMEA2163575) | human gut metagenome | biome: human gut; feature: human-associated habitat; material: faeces | place: Denmark | collected 2008/2010 ...
GCCGAAATCGCCGCCGTTCCGCTGATTCCTCCTGCCGCGCCTGCTTATGAACCGTTGCCGCCCGCGCCGCAACCCGATTTTGTTTTGACGCCGCCCCAACCTCAGGAACAGCCGTTCCAGCTGATGCCGCCTGCACCCGCTTATGAACAGCCGGCTCCCGCCTATGCGCCCCAAGAAACGATCACTTTGACGCCGCCGTCTGCTGCTCAGGCGCCTGCGTTTGAATTAACTCCGCCCGCACCGGCGCAGGCACCCGCTCAGACATTCGAGCTGTTGCCGCCGCCCGCCGCCGTGCAACAGCCGTTGCCGCAAGCCATGCCGCAGGATACGGGCTTGGGCGTTTCTCAAAACGTCGCCATGATTTCTTTCCCCGCGGGACAGACGACTTTGCCCGCCGCCGCATCCGCCGACATTACGACCGCCGTTTTTGCTTTGCGCCGTCAGGCGTTCGGCAGACTGTTGGTCATCGGCTATGATGCGCCGAACGGAAAAACGGGGAACGTTTCCGTCGCTCAGCGTCGCGCGGATGCCGTGTCGGGAGCTTTGATCCGCGCGGGCGTCGCTGCCGCTCAGATTAAAACGGAAGCGCAGCCCAATCCGCCGTACGGCGAAAAAAACGGCAACTTTGCCGAAATCTATCTGGAATATTAAAAACGATAAACGGGTGAATTATGCAAAAATCTTTTAAAGTGGCTCTGGCCGGACTGGGAACGGTCGGCGGCGGCGTTGCCAAGCTGTTGTTGCAACAATCGGATATCTTGGAAAAACGTTGCGGACGCAAAATCGAACTGTATGCCGTTTCCGATTTGAACGAAGCCAGATTAAAAGAGCTGGGAATCCCCGAAACCGTCAAATATTACAAAAACGCTCTGGATATGGTTGCCGACGAACAAGCCGACGTGATTGTCGAACTGATCGGCGGAGCGAACGGCTTTGCTTATGAGCTGTGCCGCGCGGCATTGAATGCCAAAAAGAACTTTGTGACCGCCAACAAAGCCATGATTGCCCATCACGGCAACGAATTGGCAAAAAAGGCGGAAGAAAACGGCACCTTTTTCGGTTACGAAGCCGCCGTCGCAGGCGGTATCCCCGTGATTAAGTCGTTGCGTGAAGGCTTGGTCGGAAACAGGATTTCCGAAGTCTACGGAATTTTGAACGGAACGTGCAATTATATCCTGACGGTCATGCGCGAAACGGGAAAGTCTTTTGCAGACGTGTTGCTGGAAGCTCAAAAACTGGGTTATGCCGAAGCGGATCCCGGCTTTGACGTTGACGGAGTGGATACCGCGCACAAAATGTGCATTTTAGGCAGCCTTGCTTTCGGCGTTCCCATAAATCTTGAAGCGTTGTCGGTTGAAGGCATCCGCCGTATTTCGGATTTGGATATTGCTTTTGCGGGCGAGCTGGGGTTCAGAATAAAGCTGCTCGGCGTCGGTCGCCGCACGGACAAAGGCGTGTCTTTGAACGTTTATCCCTGCATGATACCTTTGTCGGCATCCATTGCGCATGTTGACGGTGTCTTTAATGCCGTGATTACGGAAGGCGACTTTGTCGGTCATTCAATGTTTGTCGGGCGCGGCGCCGGAGAAAAACCGACGGCTTCCGCCGTTGTTTCCGATATTGCCGATGCGGCAACGGGACGCGGGTTGCCTTTGTTGACGGTGGCGCAAAGCGATGTGGAACCGTTGCCGATCGTTCCTTTGTCGGAAAGGGTCGGTGAATATTATTTGCGCTTTGAAGTTTGCGATAAGCCCGGCGTCGTTGCGGATATTTCCCGTATTTTGGGTGAAGAAAACGTTTCGATTGCGTCGATGATTCAGCGCGGAAAAACGATAAACGGCGCGGTGCCGTTGATTATGACTTTGCACGAATCCAAGGAAGCCAGCGTTTGTGAAGCGCTCAACCGCATAGAACGTTTGGAAAGCGTCTTGGCAAAACCGTGCATGTTGCGTATAGAGCGGCTTTGATAAAATGTCATCGGCGGTTTTAGGCGTTGAAAAGTCCGTAACGGATCGCAGTTGGGTTGCGCGGGACGTTTCGCCGGATTTGACGGCGGCGATTGCGCGTGCGGGCGGCGTTTCGGAAATCATTGCCCGCGTATTGGCAGGCAGAAACGTACGACCCGAAGACGTCGAGTTCTTTTTGACGCCGCGTTTGGCGGCTCATTTGCCGGAACCGTATATCTTAAAAGATATGGAAAAAGCGGCTTTGCGTATTGCAGACGCCGTCATGAAAAATGAAAAAATCGCCGTTTTCGGAGATTATGACGTTGACGGAGCAACGTCGGCGTCCGTTTTAACGCAGTTTTTAAAAAGCGTTTCGGATGCCGAAATTGCGGTGCGTATTCCCGAACGCGACGAAGGATACGGACCGACGGCACAGGCCGTCAAAGCGTTTGAAGCGGACGGCGCGTCTTTGATTATAACGGTGGACTGCGGTACGACGGCGTTTGATGCTTTGGAAGGCGTCGTCGATACGGCGGACATTATTGTCGCGGATCATCATGAACCTGAAATCCGCTTGCCGAAAGTCTATGCGGTGGTAAATCCGAAACGTTTGGATGAACCCGTTGACAATCCGTGTCGGAACATGGCTGCCGTCGGTGTCGTGTTTTTGTTGATTGTTGCCGTGAACAGAATTTTGCGCCAAAAAAACAGATACGGTGAGACACGTCCCGAACCCGACTTAAGGCGTTGGCTGGATTTGGTGGCTTTGGGGACGGTGTGCGACGTTGTAAAAATGCGCGGGGTTAACCGTTTGTTCGTTAAGACGGGGCTGCGCTATATGGCAAAACGGGAAAACAAAGGATTGGCGGTTTTAAGCGACTTGTCGGGCATAAAGGAAGCTCCGACGGCTTATCATCTGGGGTACGTCTTGGGACCGCGCCTGAACGCGTGCGGACGGATCGGTCACGCGGGGTTGGGGATGAAGCTGTTGTGCGCGGGCGATGAAGCCGAAGCGCGCGAAATTGCGTCTCAGTTGGACGATTTGAACGATTTGCGCCGCCAGATGTGCGAAGACGTTCTGAAACAGGCAATTTTTCAAATCGAAAGCAAAAATGAGGATTGTCCCGTTATCTTTGCCTTTGGTAAAGGGTGGCATTCGGGAATTATCGGCATTATTGCGGGACGGTTGAAAGACAGATACCGCCGTCCGGCTTTGGTAATGTCCGTTGATGACAATGAAGCCAGAGGGTCGGGACGTTCCGTCGCCGGATTTAATATGGGGGCGGCAGTCATGGCGGCGTTGGAAAAAGGGATACTGACGCGCGGCGGCGGTCATGCCATGGCGGCGGGATTTTCTTTAAAGCCCGAACGGCTTGAAGATTTTAAAGAATTTTTGACCGACTATATGAAAACGCACGCCGATACGGAAGAAAACGGAAATTCTTACCTGATTGACGGTATCGTCGACATTAATGCCGTTTCTGCCGATTTGGTCGACACGCTGTCATGCATGGAACCGTTCGGAGAAGGTAATCCCGAACCTCGTTTTGCGGTGGCGAACGTTGCGGCGTCTTATGTTCAGGTACGAAAAGGCGGGCACATCAGCTGTACGTTGGTCGGCAGGGACGGGCGCAGTCGGCTGAGGGCGATTGCGTTTCGTGCGGCAGATTCCGAAATCGGGCAGGTTTTGCTGAAAAACAAAGGCGAGCTGTTTCACGTTGCGGGGCTGATACATGCCGACACGTTCAGAGGTGCGGGACAGGCTCAATTCATTATCGAAGACGTCGCACTTGCCTAAGTTATGGGAATAATGCGCTCAAAGGTTTTGTGGCGGTTAAGCCCTTTTAACACGACGCCGTCGTATCCCATGTCCATAATGCTTTTAAAGTAAATGCCGACGATGCGTTTCCATTCGGAATTCCAATAATCGGCGACGGTTCCCGCGGAGTTTTCTTTGTCGGGGAAACGAAGCCATGCGGGATCGTTCAATTTCCACGTACTTTGCCAATAAGGTCTGGTATCTTCGGCGACCGCGACGTCAAGTACGGCAAAGACCAAACGTCTGGCGCCGATTTTCTTTTGTCTTAATCTGGCGACGTCTTCGGCGGTCAGCGGTTGGGAAAATTTAAAAAACGGGTCGATAATCAACAAATCGTAATTCGTGTCGCTAAGCGCGTCCACCCATTCTCCTTTGGAAGCGTATCGGCGGGAATTCGTCATGATCATCATGTTTTTGACGTCTTTCAGCGACAGGACGTTATCGACGTTTTCGTTAAAAGGAACGGCGTCGGGGGGTAAAAAGTCAAAGGAGCCTTTTGCGTCGGTGTCGGTATGAGCGGGAATTCCCTGCTTTGCCAAAGAAAGCAGAGCATTATTTTTTTCTTTTTCCGTCTTGCAATGTTCTGCGCCCAGAAGGGAAACGCCGAATTCGTTCAGCAATTTTTTTGTTTTGTCGGGCAGGGCGTTTTTGCCGCAAACGGCGTTTGTAACCAAAACGGCGTTCAACGATTGAATGTATCGGCGGTCGGGAGTGCCTTCGGGAATAAGATCTTCGGGTGAAAAAAGTTTGAGCAGATAACGTTCGTCTTCTGTTTTTGCGCCGGCGGCTTCGGCACGGTGCAGCTCATCAAGAGCATTTTCCCATTCTCCGCGGGTTAACAGTTCGGTTGCGCCGTCGGCAATAATCAGAAAATCCGGCTTTGTTTCCCGGACGTAATCTTTTAACGTTTCAACGATGTTTCTCATCAGTTCCCGATAGTTCGGAATATATTCGGGATTGAGGCAAATACGTTCTTCCAGCGGATCGGGATTTGCACGGACGCCTTGAAATTCCTGAGCGAACAGCGCTTGGGCGGAAGCGAATATTCCCGCAAATGCAAAAAAAAGTATTTTCTTGTTCATAAAACAACTTTCTTTGTATTTTTTTGTAACGTTTTTAGGTATTCTAAGAAAAATTCATTTGTATTTTGTTAACAAAAGAAGACAGAAAACGTGACTGATAAGAAAGTATGGGTTTTGGCGGACGACCGCGCAGGAAACGTTGCTCAGGCTTTGGGGGTTGCCGAAGCGTTGGGCGAAGAAATTGAAATCAAAAATATTCGTTATACGAAATGGGTGGCTTTGCCCAATTTTTTAAGAGGGGCTTCTTTAATCGGGGTGACGGAAGAAACGGCGAAAGAATTGTCTGCTCCTTGGCCCGATTACGTTATTTCGGCGGGTCGTCGTTCGGCTCCCGTTGCCCGTTGGATTAAAAAACAGTCTCAAGGCAAGACGAAAATCATTCATATGATGTATCCCGGCTATTTCGGATTGTCGGATTTCGATTTGGTCGTTTTGCCGTATCATGACGGATGCCGTTTGGATCGTGAAAACATTATGCGCGTGATCGGGGCTCCGCATCGCGTTACGCCCGAAAAGCTGACGGCGGAAAAGGAAAAATGGGCGCCCGTTTTTGAACGTCTGCCGCGTCCGATGATCGCCGTTATCGTCGGCGGTGCCACAAAGGACAAACCGTTTACCGTCGACATGGCAAAGGATTTTGCGGCAAAGGTTAAAAAAATGGGCGAAAACTTGGGGGGCGCTTCTTTCTTGGTCACAACGTCCCGCAGAACAGGGCGCGCTCAGGAACAGGCCATTAAAGACGGCTTGTGCGAGCCGATGTTCTTTTATGAATGGGGAAACAAGGAAATGGACAATCCGTATTTCGGATTTTTGGCTTCCGCCGATCACATTGTAGTGACGGGCGATTCCGTTTCGATGTGTTCGGAGGCGTGCGCGACCGAAGTCCCCGTGTATATTTATGCTCCCAAAGGGTCCGTCGGCAAAAAGCATGCTTTGTTGCATCAGGAATTATATGAAAAAGGCTTGGCGCATCCTTTGGACGGAGGAATTGTCTCGGAAAAGCACCCGCGACTGATGGTCGCCAAAACGGTTGCCGAACGCATTAAATCGTTGGGTTGAGCCAATGACGGATTTCAGCGCCGATATTGATTTGCTGTTTGGCGAGTTGCCTTTTGCGGACAGATGCCGCGCCGCAAAAAACAGCGGGTTTTCCGCCGTTGAATTCACAATGCCCGACAACGTTCCGTTAGGAGAGTTGGGCGATGCCGCAGCGTATGAAGGGTTAAAAACATCCGTTATCCAAATGCCGGAAGACAAAGCGGCTTTGGCGTTTTCAAAGCCGATGAAAAAAGATTTTCTGGCGGCATTTGAAGACCTTGCCGATAAAGCAGATTTTCTGGAATGCCGCAAAATTCTTATTCCCGGAAAAATCTTGGCAGAAAACGAATTCGATGATGCGCGCGATGCTTTTGTTTCCGCACTGCACGCAGCGGCGGGCAAAGCTAAAAGGTACGGCATCAAAATATTGATCGGATTTAAAAACGGGGTTGAAAATCCGGGGTTTTATCCCGCTTCGACTTTGGAAGTTTTGGAAATCCTCGACGAATTAAACGATGATAAAGCGTTCGGATATTTGTATGACGTTTATCATGCCCAGTGCACCGAAGGCGGATTGAGCAATACGTTGGAATCTTTGTCTTCTTTGATTTCTCATGTCCGCATAGCAGGCGTTCCGATGCACGAAGAACCCGATACGGGAGAAGTTAATTACGATTATTTGCTGTCTTTGCTGGATGCTGCGGGATATGACGGATATGTCGGATGCTCTTATACGCCCCGCTTGAAAACGGCAGACGGGTTGAAATGGATGAAAAAATACCTTTAACAATCAAGGATGCGTTATGACAAAAACGAAATCTTCGCTTTATTTGTCTCAGGCGGAAAAGTATTGGTTGGACGGCGATGTGAAATCCGCCAGACTGGCGTTTTCGGATGCTAAGGACGAATGTTTAAAAAACGGCGATACACGCGGCGTCGCCGATGCTTTGGTGCGTTCGGGCGATATGGAAATGTCGCTGGGGCGGGTTGATGAAGCCAAAGAAGCGTATGTATCGGCGTTGTCTTTGTTGTTGTTGGATTTTGATTCTCAAAGCCTGTCGGCGGAAATTAAGCTGAAGTTGGCTCAGATTGCCGTTGACCGCAACGAAACCGAAGAAACGGAACGTTTGCTGGATCAGGCGGAAGCCCTGTTCGACGAAACGGATAACCGTACGGGGTTGGCGCGCGTTGCCGAAATGCGCGGCACGTTGTTGATGGCAAAAGGCGATTGCGAAACGGCGTTGCCTTTTTATCGCAAGGCAGCTCTGTTGTATGAACAGGAAAACAATACTTTAAAAGAAGCCGTCGTTTTAAGGACGGTGTCACGGCTGTATATGTCGTTGAACCGCATGGATCAGGCACATGACGCTTTGGAAAAAAGCATGGCGCTGTTCCGCGAGAACGGCGATTTGCTGGGCGAAGCTGGGGCATTGACGGCTGTCGGCGTTTTGCGTACGACGATCGGAGATTATATGTTGGCGGCGCGCGCATTCAGAAAAGCCATTATGTTGTACGGCAAGCTCGGTCACGTTCCGGGTGAAGGCGAAGCAACGTTTTATCTGGCTCGTGTCGAAGCGATGTCAGGCGGTGCGGAAAGCATTAAAAATGCCGTTAAGGACTATAAAAGATCGATTTCTTTGCTGGACGGCGTGTTTTGGCCCGAATTGGTTGCAAAGGCGAAACAGGAAATGGAACGACTGGAAAAGGTTTCTGCGTCGTCCGAGAATTAAGAGGATATGAAAAAGGCGGGGATGGTTGCCCCGCCTTTTTATTTTAAAAAAGCCTGATAAAAAAAGCTCCCGAACGTTCGGGAGCTTTTATGCAAAGTGTTCGAATTATTATCATTTATCTATGCGAAAAATAGTATATGAAAAAAACATAAAGGGCAGGAAATTATCCTGCCCTTTACTTTATTCCTTACCGTAATGACGAAGCGTTACGGATGAAAACAGCCCACCAAAAATCGAAAAGTAGTCGTAATCAGTAAATTCTTCTGTTTTTGGGTGGTTGTTTTTCTCTGAAATCGCAACGGAAGGCATGATGAACGGAATCCAGAAAAACGAAAAAGCTTGTTCCGTCCTGATAGGATCTTCTGTTAGCGTGGTGCCGTTTAATTCCGTAGATAGAGGAGCTGAAATGGCAGTGACCAATCCTCCTTGCGGAAGTGAAAAGGGAGTTTTCAAAGTTGAACACCCCCCTAACAGAAGGCATAAGGAAACAAGAAAACGTTTTTTCACATTATTCTCCGTATACGTTCAGGGTAATTTTTTGGAAAATAAAAAAGACGTTTGTGTAATCGTAATCAACAGAGGAAACAGTTTTGATGCGCCCGTTTTCTGTAGCGCTTTTCAGGCTTACGTCACCGATGGTAACCAGACCTAAAATATTAATGGCGGATGCGCTACCTTTTTTAGTGCCGATTTTTGTGTTTTCATAGTCAATATCAAGTGGGGCGGAAACTACAGAGACAGCACCTAAAGGCGGAACAAAAGGAGCTTGGAATGTCGAACATGCCGACAAAGAGAGTGCGCATAAAGCAATAAAAAGTTTTTTCATGAGTAATCCTCCGATTAAGTTTAAAGGCTTAAGCTTAACCGGCGGAACTGGGACTTAGAAAACCGTACTCATTCGGCCACGATGCTTTTCATCCCGATGCATATGTGCAGGGACTTGGACATAACAACGTATCCCAGTCCCATAGGGATTGAGATACAGCTTCTTTTTACGGCCTTGCTGTTTCTGCAAAAAAGGCCGATGAGTACACAGGGTTTCTACGCCCTCAAACCTGACCCGCTCAGGCTCAAAATAAGGATAGCAAATTAAAAATGGTAAAAACAGCTAAAAGTTCTGTTCTGTTAAGTTTTCCTGATATAAAAAAACTCCCCTCTGCAAAGAGGGGAGCTTTTTCCATATATATTCCGATTAGATAACCGGTTCGCCGTAGTAGGCTTTGCGGTACAATTCTTTGATTTCTTCAATCAAAGGATAGCGCGCGTTGCCGCCGGTGCACTGGTCATCAAAGGCCTGTTCGGACAGTTTGTCCAAATTCGCCATGAATTCGGCTTCGGGAATACCCGCATCTTTGATGGATTTGGGAATATTCAGGTCTGCTTTCATTTTTTCCATGGCTTCAATCAGACGAACGACTTTCATGTCGCGATCGTCGCCGCAGTCATCGGCAATACGCAAATGGTCGGCAATCTTGGCATAACGTCCTTTGACGAACGGATAACGATACTGAGGCAGCAAGCCTTGTTTCGTCGGATTATCCGTTGCGTTATAGCGGATGACATAGCTGAACAACAGCGCATTAGCCAATCCGTGAGGAATATGATACATCGCGCCGAGCTTATGAGCCATAGAATGGCACAGTCCCAACATTTCGTTTGCGAACGCCATGCCGGCGATAGTGGCGGCATAGTGGATTTTTTCGCGGGCGACGGGGTTTTTGGCTCCGTCATCATAGGACGCTTTCAGGTACTTGAAGGACAAGCGCAAAGCTTCCAAAGCCAATCCGTCACTGAAGTTGTTTGCATAGATTGACGTATATGCTTCAACGGCGTGGACGATGGCGTCAAATCCCGAATAAGCAGCCAAGCCTTTGGGCATGGTCATGACCAGATCAGGGTCAACGATCGCCATATTCGGCGTTAAGGCATAATCGGCGATCGGATATTTTTGCCCCGTTTTGTCGTCGGTAATGACGGAGAAGGGGGTTACTTCCGATCCTGTTCCCGATGTCGTCGGGATAGCGACCATGACGGCTTTGCGTCCCAATTCGGGGAAGGTGCAGATACGTTTGCGGATATCCATGAAGCGCATAGCCAAATCTTCGAATTTGATATGCGGTTCTTCATACATCAACCAAACGATTTTAGCCGCATCCATCGGCGACCCGCCGCCCAAAGAAATAAAGACGTCGGGCTGGAACGCGTTGACCTGTTGCAAAGCGATATTAACGTTTGACAAATCGGGATCGGGACGGACGTCGCTGTAGACGCGGGTCTGGATGCCCAGTTTTTCAAGGATTTCAATGATGCGTTCAACGTGTCCGATTTGTTCCATGGTTTTGTCGGTAACGAGGAAGGCGCGTTTTTTGCCTTTCAGTTCAGCCAACGCCAAGGACAGGCAGCCCGGTTTGAAATAGATTTTCGGGGGAACTTTGAACCACAACATATTTTCGCGGCGTTCCGCGACGGATTTAATGTTCATAAGATGTTTTACTCCGATATTTTCGCTGACCGAGTTTCCGCCCCAAGAGCCGCAGCCCAAAGTCAGGGAAGGAGGCAGTTTAAAGTTGTACACGTCGCCGATGGCGCCTTGCGAAGACGGCATATTGATCAGCGTACGCCCCGTAATCATGGTATTTTGGAACAAATCAATGTGTTCTTTGTTTAACGGGTTCGTGTACAAAACGGAAGTATGTCCCGCACCGCCCAGTTCAATAAGCTTTCTGGCCGTATGGACGGCTTCTTCAAAGTTCGGAGCTTTATAAAAGCCCAGGACGGGGGACAGTTTTTCATGAGCGAACGGTTCGTCGTCGGCGACGCGATCGGCTTCCGCGATCAGGATTTTGGTTTTCGGATCGACTTTAAATCCAGCCAATTCTGCGATTTTAGCGGCGGACTGACCGACGATGGCAGAGTTCAAATGCCCGTCAATCATGATGGTTTGCGCCAATTTCTTTTTATTTTCGCCCGTTACAAAGACGCAACCGCGTTTAACGAATTCTTTTTTAACGGCTTCATAGACGGGTTCTTCGACGATGACGGCCTGTTCGGAAGCGCAGATCATGCCGTTGTCAAAGGTTTTGCTCATGATGACCGAGCTGACGGACATTTTGATTTCCGCGGAGGCATCAATGATGACGGGGGTATTTCCCGCGCCGACGCCGATGGCGGGTTTTCCCGAACTGTAAGCGGCTTTGACCATTCCGGGACCGCCGGTTGCCAAAATAAGGTTGATGTCTTTGTGCTTCATGAGCATACCGGACAATTCGACGGTCGGATTTTCGATCCATCCGATGATATTGTCGGGAGCGCCGGCTTTAACGGCGGCGTCCAAGATGATTTTGCAGGCTTCAATCGTTGATTTTTTGGCGCGCGGATGCGGAGAAAAGATGATGGCATTACGCGTCTTCAAAGCCAGCAAAGATTTAAAAATAGCCGTAGAGGTCGGGTTTGTCGTCGGGATAATGCCTGCGATAATGCCGATAGGTTCAGCGATGCGGCGATATCCGAAATCGCGGTCGTCTTCCAGGATGCCGCAAGTTTTGGTGTCTTTGTAAGTATTATAGATGTATTCGGAAGCAAAGTGGTTTTTGATAACTTTGTCTTCAATAACGCCCATTCCGGTTTCTTCGACTGCCATTTTGGACAGGTAGATGCGGTGGGTCGCGGCGGCAACGGCGACGGAACGGAAAATGTGATCGACTTGTTCCTGAGTGTACGTTGCGTAAATTCGTTGAGCTTTTTTTACGCGCTCGACCAGTTCGTCCAATTCTTTGACGGAATCGTTCTGGGCTGTTTCGGGCGTTTTTTCGGGTGCTTTCGTCATCCTAGATTATCCTTATAAAAGCGGTGATCCCCTGTTTGAGTATTTTTATATCGATATAAATATACTCATTCGTACAGTAAGAATATACATACATTTTTTTTGAAAATCAATACGGCAGATGAATTTTTTTATCAACGAAAAGTTTTTGTTAACATATTGAATTTTTTATATAAATTATTTTTATTCCCGAAAACGGGAAATAAATTGTTGAAAGGCAAAACGGTCTTATCGATAATAAAATATCGATTTTCGGAGGGCATTATGCCAAAAGTTTCTAACGTTCCCACCATCCGACGCCTGCCGGGGTATCTGCATCTGCTGAAAGAATTAAAGGAAGAAGGGCAGGAAACCGTATCAACGACATTGTTGGCGTCCGAAATGCAAATCGACCCCATCGTCATTCGAAAGGATTTGACAATGACGGGGGCGTCCGGAAAACCCAGAACGGGCTTTGTCGTCGCCGAACTGATTGAAGCCATTGAAAATTTTTTGGGATGGAAAACAACGACCGATGCGTTTTTGGTCGGTGCGGGAAATATCGGTTCCGCCCTTTTGGGATACAGCGGGTTTGCGTCTTACGGTTTGCGAATCGTTGATGCGTTTGACGCTTCGCCCGCCAAAGTCGGAACCATAATTCACGGGCATATGATTTTGCCGATGGAAAAATTGCCTGATCGAGTCGCTACCGTCAAAGCGCGTCTGGGCATTTTAACGGTGCCCGCCGATGCTGCTCAAGATGCCGCCGACGCAATGGTCGCCGCGGGTATTCTGGGAATTTGGAATTTTACGCCCGTTAAAATCAAGGTCCCCAAAAACGTCGTTACCCAAAAAGAAGATCTGGCTTCCGGCTTGGCAGAGCTTTCCGTCCGCGTCAAACTCAGGGAAGAAGACGTTTAACCCTTTGCAATCGGCGGGCTTTTTGTCATAATGCAAAAAACTTTTAATCCGGAGCCCGCCTTTTTGATGTACAAAAACGAACTTTGCTTTGCCGAACGGCTGGCCGATGCGGCGGCCGAACGTGTCTTGAAATATTTCAGACAACCTCTGGACGTTCAAAATAAAGACGATGCTTCCCCCGTCACCGTCGCCGACAAAGAAGCCGAAGCCGTCATGCGCGACATGATTGCCCGCGATTTTCCCGATTGCGGCATCGTCGGCGAAGAATTCGGGCGCGAAAATGAAAATGCGGAATTCGTTTGGGTGCTTGATCCCGTCGACGGAACGCGATCTTTTATCACGGGAAAGCCCGTTTTCGGAACTTTGGTCGCCCTGATGCACGATAAAAAACCCGTCTTGGGCGTGATTAACCAGCCTTATACGAAAGAACGCTGGACAGGCGCAAAGGGAATGCAAACCCTCTTTAACGGATGTCCCGTTTCAACGCGAAAAGGCGTCCCTTTGAACAAGGCGTTCATGTATTCGACCGGAGGCAGGGGGATGTTTTCAAAACAGGAACAACGCCGTTTCGATACTTTGGAAGGCCGCGTGGCTTTGACGCGTTACAGTTCGGATTGTTATGCCTACGGTCTGTTAAGCATGGGGTGTATCGACATTGTGTGCGAAGCGGGAATGAAATTGTACGATTATGCGGCTCTTGTCCCCGTCGTCGAAGGGGCGGGCGGCGTTATGTCGGATTGGGCGGGCAACGGGCTGGATGCCAAATCGGACGGTACGGTTTTGGCGCTGGGCGATGCCGCTTTGTTTCCCGAAGTCGCGGAGGCGCTCAAATGATAAAAGCGTTTTTGTTTTTCTTCTTTGCCGCTTTTTCTTTTTTTCCGTACGCGGCGGATGCTGCGCAAAAAGTCGTGCCCGCTCACGGAGCGGCCATGCACGGCGATATGAAATACAAAAAAAATTTTAAAAACTTTTCTTATGTCAATCCGAACGCGCCTAAGGGAGGAGAATTGAGGCTGTCGGCGTTTGGCAGCTTTGACACGTTCAACCCGTATGTTATCAAAGGCGTTCCCGCTGCCAGCATCGGGATGGTGTACGACACGTTAATGGTCGAAGCGGCGGACGAACCGTTTTCGGAATACGGATTGATCGCGCAAACCATAGAAATGCCCAAAGACAGAAGCTGGGTTGCTTTTAGCGTCAATCCGAAGGCGCGTTTTCACGACGGCAAGCCCGTTACGGCGGAAGACATTGTTTTTTCGTTTAACATTCTGCGTGAAAAAGGCGTTCCGCTTTACCGCCACTATTTCGGCAGCGTCGATACCGCAGAGGCGGACGGCGACAAGCGCGTCGTGTTTAAGTTCAAGCCCGGAGACAACCGCGAGCTTCCTCTGATATTGGGACAAATGCCCGTGTTGCCCAAGCATTGGTGGGAGAACAGGGATTTTTCGGCAACGACGCTGGAACCGCCTTTGTCAAGCGGACCTTATAAAGTTGCCCGCTTTGAACCGGGGCGGTATGTTGTTTATGAACGCGTCAAAGATTATTGGGCTCAGGATTTGCCCGTGATGCGCGGAATGAACAATTTTGATGAAATCCGTTACGATTATTATCGGGATGCAACGGTGGCGGTCGAAGCTTTTAAGACGGGCGCTTTTGACTTGCGCATTGAAAACGAAGCCAGAAAATGGGCAACGGCGTATGACGATTTGCCGTCAATCAAAAAGGGATTGATTAAAAAACAGGAATTTTCTCACGGATTGCCCAGCGGAATGCAAGGGTTCGTGTTTAATACGCGCCGAAAACTGTTCAAAGACAGAAAAGTCAGGCAGGCTTTGTCTTTGGCTTTTGACTTTGACTGGTCGAACAAGAGCTTGTTTTACGGATTGTACCGTCGGACGAACAGTTATTTTGACAATTCCGAAATGGCGGCGACGGGGTTGCCCGAAGGGGAAGAGCTGGAAATTTTACAGCCGTATCTGGGAAAATTGCCGCCCGAAGTTTTTTCCGCGCCGTTTTCTCAGCCCGACACGAAAAACGGCATTCGCGACAATTTAACCAAAGCGTTCGAATTGTTAAAAGAAGCCGGCTGGACGGTTCAGGACGGCGTTTTAAAGAATGAAAACGGCGAACCGTTCGAATTTGAAATTTTATTGGACAGTGTTTCTGCCGGATCGTGGGAGCGCGTGGCATTGCCATATGTCAGGAATCTGAAACGTCTGGGCATCAAAGCGACCGTCCGCACGGTGGATCCGACGCAATACAAGAACAGGACGGACGTTTTTGATTACGACATGATAGTTCATATTTGGGGGCAATCGACGTCTCCCGGAAACGAACAGCGCTTTTTTTGGAGCAGCTCCGCGGCGGATATGCACGGTTCTCAAAATTATGCCGGCATCAAAGATCCCGTGATTGACGAACTGATAGAAACGTTGATTGCCGCAAAGGATCGCAAAGAGCTGGTTGCGGCGACAAAGGCTTTGGATCGCGTTTTGTTATGGAATTATTATGTCGTTCCGCATTGGTATACTCCCGTGCACCGATTGGTGTACCGCAACAAATTCGGACAGCCCGACGCTAAAACGCCCATGAAAGGCGTTCAGCTGTTGTCTTGGTGGATTGACGCCGAAAAAGAAAAACGGTTGGACAGGGAATATTTAAAAGAGCTGCAGGAAAAAACAAAAAATCAAAAGACGGTCTTTGAGCGTTTAAAGGAGATTTTCTGAAATGAAAACGTATTTATTGCGCCGTTTGGCTTTAATTCCTTTGACGCTGTTGGGAATCATGGCGGTTAATTTCATGTTTATCCAGCTGGCTCCGGGCGGTCCCGTCGAACAGGTGATTGCCAAGTTGCAAGGCGGCGGATCGACATTGGGACGCATTTCGGGAGCGTCGGTTTCCGCCGCGGAAACGGGAGCTTCCGCCGTCGCCGTGAACAGAAGCGGCAGTGCCCTTAACTCCAAATATCGCGGCGCTCAGGGGCTTGATCCGGCATTGATCGCGGAATTGGAAAAACAGTTCGGATTTGACAAGCCGCTTCATGTGCGTTTTTTGGAAATGATAAAAAACTTTTTGCGTTTTGATTTCGGCAAAAGTTTTTACAGGGACGAAAGCGTCATTGATTTAATTATTGAAAAAATGCCCGTGTCCGTTTCTTTGGGAGTGTGGACGACGCTGTTGATTTATTTGATTTCGATACCGCTCGGGATAAAAAAAGCCGTCAAGGACGGGACGCCTTTTGACGCGGTGACCAGTTGGGCGGTCATTATCGGGTATGCCGTTCCGGCGTTTTTGTTCGCGATGTTGTTGATTGTCCTGTTTTGCGGGGGACGTTATTTCGATTGGTTTCCGTTGCGCGGATTGGTGTCCGAAAACTGGAACGAATTGGGATTTTGGCAAAAAATCGGCGATTATTTTTGGCATCTCGCCTTGCCCGTCGCGTCCATGGTCGCAGGCGGGTTTGCGGGATTGACGATGCTGACGAAAAATTCGTTTATGGATGAAATCAAAAAACAGTACGTTTTGACGGCAAAAGCCAAAGGATTAAGCGAAAACGCGGTTTTATATTCCCATGTATTCAGAAATGCCATGCTGATTGTTGCCGCGGGGTTCCCCGCCGTGTTGGTCGGTATGTTGTTCACGGGATCCGTGTTGATTGAAGTTATTTTCAGTTTGGACGGAATCGGGCTGTTGGGGTTTGAATCCGTGATGACGCGCGATTATCCCGTTATTTTCGGCACGCTTTATATTTTCGCGCTGATCGGGTTGGTGTTGAATTTGATTTGCGACCTGACGTACCGTTTGATAGATCCGCGCATTGATTTCGGAGGACGTTATGCAAATTAGGCTTTCCGAACGCGCCAAACGGCGTTGGGCAAAATTCAGGGCGAACAAACGGGGCTTTTATGCGCTGATTGCTTTTTTGTCGGTCTTTTGCCTCAGCATGGGAGCGGAATTCATCGCCAATGACAAGCCGTTGCTGGTTTATTATAAAAACGAGCTTTATTTTCCGATTTTAAAAGAATATCCCGAAACGGTATTCGGAGGCACGTTTGAAACGCCCGCCGATTATACGGATCCGGTCGTGCGCGATTTGATCGATGCTGACGGATTTTTTATTATGCCGCCCATTCCTTATTCTTACGATACGATCAATTACCGTTTGGATGAACCTGCGCCGTCGCCCCCGTCTTGGGAAAACTGGCTGGGCACGGACGATTTGGGGCGCGACGTGCTGGCTAGGTTGCTTTACGGATTTCGCTTTTCGCTGTTGTTCGGGCTGGTGTTGACGGTGTTTTCTTCGGCTTTCGGCATTCTGGCAGGCGCGGTGCAAGGGTACTTCGGCGGCAGGACGGATTTGTTCTTTCAAAGGTTTTTGGAAATTTGGGGGAATTTGCCTCAGCTGTTTATTTTGATTTTGGTGTCAAGCGTTATTGCTCCGGGGTTTTGGACGCTTCTTTTCGTTTTGCTGTTGTTTTCCTGGACGGCGCTGGTGCCGATCGTGCGCGCCGAATTTTTGCGGGCGCGCAACTTTGATTATGTTAAGGCGGCTTATGCTTTGGGCGTGCCGAATATCGTGATTATCTTTCGCCACGTGTTCCCGAACGCGATGGTCGCAACGCTGACGTATTTGCCGTTTATTTTGTCGGGCGCCGTCGTGTCTTTGACAGCTTTGGATTTCTTGGGCTTCGGTTTGCCGCCGGGCTCTGCTTCTTTGGGCGAACTCGTGCGTCAGGGCAAGGATAATTTGCAAGCGCCGTGGCTGGCTGCCGCCGCGTTTGTTTCTTTGGCATTCGTTTTGACGTCTTTGGTCTTTATCGGAGAAGCCGTCCGCGATGCTTTTGACGCCAGGAGGGAACCGTGAGTCTGCTTGAAATCAAAAACCTGTCTGTGCGTTTCGGCAACGCCGATCCCGTCGTAAATAACGTCAGCTTTAAAATCGATAAAGGCGAAACGTTGGCGTTGGTCGGCGAAAGCGGATCGGGAAAATCGGTTACCGCTTTATCCGTGTTGCGTTTGCTGAATTATCCTTATGCTTCTCATCCGTCGGGAAGCATCTTGTTTGATAACGAAGATCTTTTAAAAGCAGACGAAGAAACATTGCAGGAGCTGCGCGGCAACAGAATTGCCATGGTTTTTCAAGAACCGATGACGTCTTTGAATCCTCTTCACTCTATTGCGGATCAGGTATCGGAAACGCTGGTACTCCATAAGGGGTGGGGAAAAGACAAAGCTGCCGAAAGGGCTTTGGAGCTGTTGGAGCTGGTCGGATTGAGAAATGCGGCAAAGCGCATGAAGGCTTTGCCTCACGAACTGTCGGGCGGAGAACGCCAGCGCGTCATGATTGCCATGGCTTTGGCAAACGATCCCGATTTGTTAATCGCCGATGAACCGACGACGGCTTTGGATGTGACGGTTCAAGCGCAGATCTTAAGTTTGCTTAAGCGGTTGCAAAAACAGTTCGGAATGGCTGTTTTGTTTATTTCTCATGACTTGGACGTCGTACGGCGCGTTTGCGATCGCGTCTGTGTCATGAAAGACGGCTCTATCGTCGAAACGGGGAATGTGTCGGATATTTTATCGTCGCCGTCTCATCCCTATACAAAGATGTTGATCGCTTCAAAGCCGTCGGGAAATCCGAATCCCGTCGATAAAAATGCCGAAGAAATTTTAAAAGCGGAAAATATAACCGTCCGTTTTCCTTTGGAACGCGATTTTTGGGGAAAATCCGAAAAGGATTTTATCGCTGCGGATAACGTTTCTTTGACGGTAAAACGCGGAGAAACGGTAGCGTTAGTGGGCGAAAGCGGTTCGGGAAAGACGACGGTGGCTTTTGCGTTGTTAAAGCTGCAGGCTTTTGAAGGGCGCGTTCTTTTTAACGGACGTGATTTGTCAAAGCTGAGTAACCGAGAAATGCGTCCCGTGCGTTCCAAAATGCAGGTGGTATTTCAAGACCCTTATTCGTCTTTGAACCCACGTTTGACGGTTGAAGAAATCGTCGGCGAAGGATTAAAGGTTCATCGCAGGGACATCAAATCCAAAGAACGAAAAGCCGCAATCATTCAAGTATTGGAAGACGTCGGTTTGAACGAAACGTATCTGAACCGATATCCGCACGAATTTTCGGGCGGTCAACGTCAGAGAATAGCGATTGCGCGCGCTTTGATTTTGCACCCCGAACTGATTATTTTGGACGAGCCGACCAGTTCTTTGGATGTTACGGTTCAAGCACAAATCATCGGGTTGTTGAAGTCTTTGCAAGAAAAATACGCAATGGCTTATCTGTTTATCAGTCACGATATGCGCCTGATCAAAGCGACGGCGAACCGCGTTTATGTAATGCGCAACGGCAAAGTTGTTGAAACGGGCGAGAATTCGGTTATATTTAAAGAAGCGAAAAGTTCTTATGCTCGGGATTTAATGTCGGCAGCTTTTGATTTAAATGCCAACGGAGAAAAATAATGGCGGAACAGAACAACGATAATGCTGAAGAACTTCGGAACAGCGTTTTACAACGTACGTTCGGCAAAGAATCCGTTATGAACGTCAAAGTAGACGTTACGGTTGTTTTGGGGCGTTCCATGTTGCGGGTTTATCAGCTTTTGAAATTGGGGCGCGGCGCCGTTATCGAACTGAATCAAAAGACGAATGATCCCGTTGAGATTTTGGCAAATGAAGTCCCGATAGCCAGAGGCGAAGTCATTGTGACAGACGACGGTAATATCGGGGTAACCTTGACGGAATTGATTAAATCCAAAGAGAATGCATCTTCAAACGGTTAAACGGTCTTGAGGACACGTAAGATAAAAGCCCTTTTAAGGGCTTTTATTTTTTATAGTTCAGTTTTGAACGGCTGTTTGACAAGTGTAAGGATTTCCTAAGCTTTCGGCATAACGGATGTTCCAACCCTTTGTGCAATTATATCCGCAAGGATCGGGATATCTTGTGCAAACGATTTCCTGTCCTGCGAATTTTGCTCCCATACGGTCATAAAAGAAACCTTTATGTCCGCAGGCTTGCCTGCAACGTTCGTCTTTTTGTTCTTTTGTTAATTGAGAAAACGGCAGATTTTGAGCAAAGGTCGGAAAAGAAGCAAACGTAAAAAGAGCAAGGAAAAACATTAATATTATTTTTTTCATAAGGGTCTCCTTTTAACAAAGAAAGATTATTTAATTTTGCCGCGAGATTAAAATAAAAACAATAGAAGGAAGAAATAAAAGAAAAGCCCCCGATCAGGGGGCTTTTCTGTTTTAGGAAAGGTTAATTTTGTTTAGCCGTCTGGCAGGTATAAGGTTGTTCCGGACCAGTACCGTAGACGAAATCCCACCCGTAGGTACATCCGTAACCGCAGCTCTTCGGGTATCTGGTGCAGACTTCTTCCTGACCGTCGAACTTAGCACCCGGACGGTCATAGACAAAGCGCTGGTTCCCCCAAGAGGGATCGTCACCGCAGATTTTGCGGCAATGTTCAGTCTTTTGATCCTTCGTCCAATTCGGATCAGGCTTATCTGAACCGCCACTCCACGGGCAGTCAACCTTTGTTTCGCTATGGCACGGACCGTAGTTGCCGTCGCAAACTTCCGTATAGCAGGTGTAATTTCCTTTAACACCTTTTTTGAAGTTCAGCTGAACTTGCTTTTCCCACTTAATTTTGCCGTTAACGGTTACTTCGTCGTTAAAGGTAACGGTGTGAGCATTTGAGTTATAGTTCAGGTGAGCCGTCAGTTCGTTCGTTGTGAAGGCGCCGTTGACGGTTGCACCCTGCCACATACGAATGTTAACGAAGTCAAAGGTTTTGTTAGGAACGGAAACCGTAGCGGTAGCACCGTAGACGTCCCAGCATAAAGCGCTGGAGGGAATGCTGATGTTACCATTGGAATTTTGGTAGAAGAAGCCGGTATCGAAATCGAACCACTTGCAGCTACCCGGAGTCGGATCGCCTGCACGGCATCCGCCCTTGCCGTCAGCTACCTGACCGTCGGGACAGTTACATCCGGAAACACCGTCTTCGCACATTTTGCAAGAGTAATCGTCTTGTGTATTACAGGTATAGCCCGGATCGCAGTCGGATACTTTCAAGCATTCAACGCATTTATATTTATGCGGTTGAGCCGGATTCCCTTTTGCATTCAAGTCTAAACAGAACGGAAGCTCCGTGCCGTTACAAACCGGAGTCCCCATGACGCAGATATCAACACACTTACCGTTACTACCGCACTTTTGATGAGCTGCGCATTCCGTATCGTGCAAACATCCGAACGTCTTATCGTCGCCGTCATTAATCTTTTTGACGGTGTATACCGAATTATCGTCAGAGATTACGCCCAATTTTTGGGATGCCGCAATCTGGAACGCTTTTGACATATCTAATGTCGCAGCATTTGCTTGGCTTGGCACAAGCCAAAGCCCCGCAATTACTAAAAACAGGTATCTCATTGTCTTGCTCCCGTATTATTTTCTCCTATTATCAATATATCAAAATTGTTTTTCCAAAACACCCCCGTTTTTCGTTCCAAAACCGCAGCGTTTGCATAACATATTGTTTTATAATGATTTTTCTCTATATGACAATACTGGGGCAAAGTATGGCTAAATTATGGCAAAAATATGGCAGAAGGAAAAATTCTTCTAACTATATGATTCTATTAATTATCTTTAATAAAATCCGCGGGAATCTCTTTGACCGTTTTTGCTCCCAGCTCCTTTAATCGGTTCGCCAGAGTCAAGGCATTTCCCCGACCTTCGGTTAATTTCGTAACCGCCGCATCATAACTCTTGCGCGAGGCTTCCAATGATGAACCGATTTTTTTTAGGTCTTCTGAAAAATTCGCAATCTTATCAAACAGCAATCCTCCGACTGCCGCAATTTCTTGAACGTTTCTGTTTTGCTTTTCAAGGCGCCATAAGTTCTCAACCGTTCGCAGAATCGGCAATAAGGAAGACGGCGTCGCTATCACGACACCGTGTCTGTACGCAAAATCGTACAGCGACGAATCGTATTTGACCGCATCAATGTAAGCGCTTTCTATCGGAATGAAAATAATGACGTAATCCAAAGACCGTTCTTTTAAAAGCTTTTGATACTCTTTGGACGACAGCCCGTTTATGTGCCGTTTGATACAGTCAACGTGACGGCTGAGCAAATGTTCTTTTTCTTCAAGGCTGCCGTCGCAGTTTGCGTAATCCATGTAATCGTTCAGCGAAACTTTTGAATCGACGATGATGTTTCTGCTGTCAGGCATATAAATAATAACGTCGGGACGGCGGTTTTTGTCTTCGCCGTCTTTAAAATTTTCCTGCGTCGTGTAATTGATGTCTTTTTGAAGACCCGAGATTTCCAGTACGCGTTCAAGCTGGAATTCTCCCCAGTTGCCTTGAAGTTTTTTGTTGCCCCGCAAAGCATCGGTCAGACCTTGCGCGTCTTTACTGAGATTTTTGTTCAGATCCATCAGATTTCTAAGCTGAGTGTCAAAGCTGCTTTTGTTTTTAATGCTTTCTTCGTGAGCTTTTTCGACTTTCGCTTTAAAATCAGCCATTTGTTCTTTAAAAGGCGTCAGAACGGCATCCAATGATTTTTTTTGTTCTTCGGTGAACGAAGATGTTTGAGCTTTTAGAATTTCGCTTGAAACGCTTTGAAAGCGCAACGCCATCTCTTCTTTGCTCTTTCGAAGGTCGGCAACGCGCTCTTCCAGATATTTTTTCTGATTTTCAATGTCGGAAAGCATTTTAACGTTTTGAGCCGACAAATCTTCTTTTTCTTTTCTTAAAGCGGTGTTCTCGGCGCTTAATTCTTCGATGCGTTTTTCCTTTTCTTGAAGCAGGGTTGCCGCTTTTGCCGCTTCGATTTCCGCAGATTTGTTCTTTTGCATTTTAAATACGATTCGCACTAAAACCGCCGTCAGGATGAAAAGGACAACCCCCGCGATTTCTAATCCGTACTGTTTCATTTTATTCTCCTTTCGGAAAACGCTGCAAAAGCCAATCTAAAGCGTCGTTCGAAGCGCCGAAGTCAAAAAGGTCAACGTGACGGCCTTCGGGATAAATTTTTATGGTTTTGTCTTTTGACCCCGCGGCGTCAAAAATACGCCCGGCCTGTTCGACGGGAACCGTTTTGTCCCGTTCGCCGTGCAATACAAGCAGCGGAGCTTTCAAAGAACGAATTCGTTCTTCGGATTTATACGTATCTTTCATCATCAAAGACAAGGGCAGGAAAGGGTAAAACTCGCGCGCCGCGTCGATAAAAGACGTAAAACCCGCTTCCTGAATCAAAGCATCGGGCGGGATTTGTTCCGCCAATGCGTTGGCAACGCCCGTTCCCAACGACATTCCGTAATAAATCACGGGAGCGTTCGGACATAATCTTTGCGCAAGATCGCGCGCCCCCAAAGCATCCGAAATCAATCCGCGTTCGCTCGGTGATCCCGGATTGTCGTCATAGCCTCTGTATTCGGGTATTAAAACGCCGAAGCCCGCTTTTGCCATCGGAATCATTTTATGGGCGGCATCCGAAACAATGCCCGTATTCCCGTGAAAATAAATGATAACGGGCATTTTATCCGCAGGCGGGGCAAAGAAGGCTTTTAATTCCAATCCGTCGCGGGATTTATAGCTGACGGGTTTCATATTTTCGGGCGCTTCGTTCATGTACGGTGTAACGACGTGCTTTTGCGGAACGTACATCAGCTTGCGTTGGAACGCCCAAATCAGCAAACAGATCAGAAGATATGCCGCAATTCCCGCAATAATGATTTTCAAAGCCAGAGCCATATTATTTCTCTATTCAGGGGACAAGACGGCATACAAAGCCGTAGACACGGACATTGTCATCGGAAACGATTTCGATTTGTCCTTTGTGTTCTGCCAAATCCGCGCCCGATTCGTCAAACAGGATTTTAAAATCCGTCGTGCTGTCGCAAGCATCCAAAATCAGGCGGCGAGCCAATCTTTTATTGTCGTTAACGGTTCCTCCGAACAAACGTATGCGCATTTGGTGCAACCCGTCGTTATTGACGGGCAACGTGTCGACATAAGCGTTGATGTTGTCGATTTTATCCCATCTTCGTTCGGCAAGACTCCATTTTTGAGCGTCCTGAAACAAAGAATTTTCATTCGGTTTTCCCGTTTGGCACACATAAGAAACGCCGACGGACAGATCCGCATTTTGAAAAAAGTACCGGTCAATGCGTCTGCCGCCTCTGGGACGCACGGAAGGCAACAAAGTGTATGCCGGCGATCCGCAATCCGACGTCATAATGTTAAATGCGGTTTTTTGAGCCGCGTAAACATAGCCTTTTTCAATACTGGGCAACCCTTTGCGTTGCGGTACCAAGCGCAGGGTCGTCGTATCGTTTTCGTGGTAACGGTTGACCAAAATTTTAAAGTTGTCGGTTTCGTACCAATCCTTATCGGAGGTTTCCCAGTACTTGTATTCCCGATAAAGCGGGTAATCCGTTTCGTACATCGGTTTTAAAGAACATGCGGATAACGCTGCGACAAAAAAGGCTGCGGCTGCTTTAAGCATTATTTTCTCCGCCCGAAATGCGAGCCGCCAGAGAGGCTTCCAAAAACAAATCAATGTCGCCGTCAAGGACGCCTTTCGTGTCCGAGGTTTCGACTTCCGTTCTTAAATCTTTGACCATCTGATAGGGTTGCAGGACATAAGAGCGGATTTGGTGACCCCATCCGATATCGGATTTGGCGTCTTCCTGAGATTTCAGTTTTTCTTCGCGCTTTTGCAGTTCCATTTCGTACAGGCGTGCGCGCAACATAGCCCAAGCGGTGTCTCTGTTTTGGAATTGAGAACGTTGTGTTTGGCAACTGACGACGATTCCCGTCGGGATGTGGGTGATGCGGACGGCGCTGTCGGTTTTGTTGACGTGTTGTCCGCCGGCGCCCGAAGCGCGATACGTGTCGATGCGGCAGTCTTTTTCATTGATTTCGATTTTAATCGTGTCGTCAATGACGGGGTAGACCCAAACGGAACTGAAGCTGGTATGGCGGCGGGCATTTGCGTCAAAAGGCGAAATGCGCACCAGCCTGTGAACGCCGCTTTCCGTTTTCAGCCAGCCGTAAGCATTGTGTCCGGAGATTTTAATGACCGAAGATTTTAATCCGGCTTCTTCGCCCGGGCTTTCTTCCAGATATTCGACTTTGAACCCGTGTTTTTCTGCCCAGCGCATATACATGCGCAACAGCATTTCCGTCCAATCCTGAGCTTCTGTACCGCCGGCGCCGGCGTGAACTTCCAAGAAAGTATCGTTGGCATCGGCTTCGCCGGACAGAAGGGCTTCCAATTCCTGACGTTCTGCTTCTTTTTTAACGTTTTGCAACGACGCTTCGGCTTCGGCAACGATTTCGTTATCGCCTTCTTCTTCGCCCAATTCGATCAGCTCTACGGCGTCTTTCAAAGACTGTTCCAAAGAACGGCATCCCTGAATGGCGTCTTCCAGACGGGTTCGCTCCGCCATAAGTTTTTGCGCACGTTCGGGATTGTCCCACAAAGAGGAATCTTCCGTTAAGGCATTAATTTCTTCCAACCGGTACAACGCGTTGTCCCAGTCAAAGATGCCTCCTCAGCAGTTCCAAAGACTGCTTGATTTCATTGATGGCGGATTCTGTTTCAGCTTTCATAAAACACCTGATTTTTTTCGAGTTTAAAAGACGCCTCCGATTCCCGGCATGCCGTCATCGATATCTTCGTCCGTGCGGCGCCGTACGGGAGAGGCGGTTTCCGTTTTTTGACGTTCGGCTTCATCGTCCGAACCGTCAATGACTTCGCGGTTGGCGTTAATATTGTCACCGACCTTAAAGGCTTCCAAAATCACGTCTTTGTCGTTTCTTTTTGCGGGCAAACCCGTTCTGTGGTTGACGCGAACCAAACGTATGCCGGGCGGAATACGGAACGGAACGGGATGCTGTCCTTTCAAAGCTTTTTGAACAAAGCTTTTGAAAATCGGCGCCGCCGTACCGCCGCCCGTATCATGAGCGCCCAGCGTGCGGGGATCGTCAAATCCCAAAAACACCGCGACGACCAAGTCCGGCGTTACGCCGACGAACCAGTTGTCGAAACTGTCGTTCGAGGTTCCCGATTTTCCCGCAAACGTTTTGCCGAGACTGCGCAAATGAGATGCGCTGCCTCCCGGCGCCAAAACGCCCGTTAAGATGTTTATGATTTGATAAGCGCTTCTCGGGTCTGCGATTTGCGAACGGATGTCGGGAATGTTCGGGGCGTCTTCACCGTTCCAGCTTTCGGCTTTGCATCCTTCGCAGGGTCTGGAATCCGAATTATAGACGGTTGCGCCCGTTCTGTCCTGAATACGGTCTATCAGGATGGGGGTAATTCTTTTCCCGCCGTTGACCAACATACCGTAAGCGGCGGCTAAACGCATGACGGTTGTTTCGCCCGATCCCAAAGCGACGGACATTTCGTTGGGCCAATCATCGGTAATGTTGAAGCGTTTTGCATAATCGATGATTTTATCGATGCCCAGCCATCTGGCTAAACGAACGGTCATCAGGTTTCTGGATTTTTCGATGCCGACGCGCAACGTCGTATCGCCGTAGAAACGGTTTGAATAGTTTTTGGGCTTCCATTTTTTGCCGTCGCCCTGATCCATGACGAACGGCGCGTCCAAAATCAGCGAGGACGGCGTCAACCCTTCGTCCAGCGCGGCCAGATAAATAAAGGGTTTAAACGCGGAGCCGGGTTGACGTTTAGCCTGAACGGCGCGGTTAAACTGGCTTCGTTTGAAATCGAACCCGCCGACCATTGCCAAAACGCGTCCCGTATGCGGATCCAAAACGACCATGGCGCCTTCGACGTTGGGCAGCTGACGCAGGGCGTAAGTGTTTTCGGGATAAAGAGTCCAACGCGGTCCGTATTTGATTTTTTGAACCCAAATCACGTCTCCGACGCTCAAAACTTCGTTAACGGCGTTGATTTCGGGCCCCAGCGTTTGTTCGGGCAAAGTTTTTCTTGCCCATTTAACTTCGTTTAAGGGGATTGTTCCCACAGTATCGTCGATCAGTCCGATTTCGGCTTTTTCTTCATCAACGGCTAAAACGACGGCGGGACGATATACCGCGGGAGCGTAATCGGGCAAATTGACGGACAATAAAACGTCTAACCACGGTTCTTCTTCAATGTTGATACGCGTAATCGGCCCGCGGTAACCGTGGCGACGGTCATAATTGATCAGACCTTGGCGCAGAGTCGACGTTGCGATTTTCTGCATTTCGGGATCAACGGTCGTACGGACGGTCAAACCGCCTGTATAGAGGGCTTCTTCACCGTATCTGCCGACGATTTCGCGGCGGACTTCTTCGGCAAAGTATTCGGCATCGGATGCCGTTTCCTTTTCGGAGCGGCTGGCAAGGACGATGTCTTCCTGCGACGCGGCAAGTTCCTGTTCTTCGGTGATGTAGCCTTCTTCGCGCATGCGTGAAAGCACCCAGTTGCGCCGTTCTATGGCGGCATCGTGATGTTTTACGGGATCGTAATTGTTCGGTCCTTTGGGCAATGCAGCCAAAAAGGCGGCTTCCGCAACGGTCAGCTCGTCAAGCGATTTGTTAAAATAGTTCAGTGCGGCGGCGGCAATTCCGTATGAAGAATATCCCAAATAAATCTGATTGAGATAAAGCTCCATAATGTATTCTTTTGAAAAGGCGCGTTCGATGCGGGTTGCCAGAATGGCTTCCTTGATTTTTCGTTCAAAGGACGCTTCGTTTGTCAGCAGGAAGTTTTTGGCGACTTGTTGAGTGATGGTTGACGCGCCCATCATGCGTCGTCCCGTTCCGATATTTTTTATGTTCAGGATGACGGCGCGGGCAATGCCGACAAAGTCGATGCCGCCGTGAGTAAAGAATTTTTTGTCTTCTGCGGAAATAAAAGCCTGAATGACTTGCTTCGGAATGGCTTCATAAGGGACGAAGGCGCGTTTTTCCGACGCGTATTCGGCAAGCAACCGTCCGTCGGCGGCATAAAGTCTGCTGGTGATCGGGGGTTCGTACGTTGCCAGCTGGCGGTAATCGTCCACGCTTTTCCCGTAGTGGGAAAAGATGATTAAAAGCCCGATAAGCCCCAAAATAGACAGGAACAAAGTATAGCTGATGAGGGTTGAAATCAGTTTTGACATTGTTTTATTCAGTCAGTTAATCCGCTAGAGAAACAAAATATATAAAGACTCGTTTCGTTTGTCTAACGTTAATTAAAGTTTGCCTTATGTTTTTCGGCAAAATAACCGTTTACGGCGCGGACGACGGCTTTTGCCAGTTTTTCGCGGTAAGCCTCCTGACGCAACAATTTTTCTTCGTCACGGTTGGACAGGTACCCCATTTCCATCAGGACGGAGGGAACGTCCGGAGATTTCAAAACGGCGAACCCCGCAAAGCGGTGCGTTCTGGGCAACAGCCTGACGACGGTCTTTAATTCGGCGACGACTTTTTCGGCAAAGAAGGAAGACAGGTTGTTTGTTTCGCGTCTTGCCAAATCGATCAGGATATCGGTCACTTCCTGAGTTTCGCCGCTTAAGTCCAGTCCCGCGATGATATCGGCTTTGTTTTCGCGTTCGGCCAATTTTTCGGCTTCGGCGTCAGAGGCGCGTTCCGAAAGCGTATAGATGGACAACCCGCGCGTTTCGGGTTTTCTGATGCTGTCGGCGTGCACGGAAATGAAAAGGTCGGCATTGGCTTTTCTGGCGAATTGGCGTCTGGCGTACAAAGCCAGTGCGCTGTCTTTTTCGCGTGTCAGCAAAACGCGGTATTTTCCGGTGCTTTGCAGTAAAGCGCGCAACTGTTTTGCCATGGCCAGCGTCAAGTGTTTTTCATAAACGCCCGATACGCCGATGGCGCCCGAATCTCTGCCGCCGTGTCCCGGGTCAATGACGATCAGGCGTTTTTTGGCGGGGGCTTGCGTTCGGCTTTCTTCGTTATCGTCGACGGAGTTGTCGTACCATTCGGACGGTACGGTCGAAGACGAGGCTTGTTTCATCAATTCCAAATCGACGACCAGTCTCCATTGAAATCCGCTTTGGGGCGGCAGAAAGAAAGATTTTTTAATGATGACGTCGCGGTCAAGTTCGAAAACGATGCGGGCGTCGTCGGATTTCGTGTATCCCAGCCGGATGTCGCGGACGAAATCGGGCTTTTTGGGCAAATCTTTTTCTTTAACGCCGAAGGACGATGTTTCCATGTCGATGACGACGCGCACGGGGTTTTTAAGAGGGAAGACTTTGTATTCCGCTTTTTCGGAGAGGTCGACGACGATTCTGACGCTGCCGTCGCCCTGTCTGCCCAACCGTATTCCGCTGACGCGCGCGGCAAAAGACGGAGTTGCCGTCAGGACGCAATAGCCCCACAGCTTGAAAACCAGCCCCAAAAAAGTTCTTCGATGCATCATGGGCACAAGAATAACACCCCGAAAGTTAAAAAATTGATTCCAAGTTATAAAAATATGATTGTCCTTTGGTCAATAGGCGGGTATGCTACCCACGCTGTCGAAGATTTCGTCGCCGATCTCCTTTGCGGTCGCTTTGCCGGGCAGGGCGGATTGCAAAACGGTACGGTCAAGGGGCGGCACGGCGGCACCTGTAGTATTTTCGCAGGATTGCGGTACGGAACATTTATTTTTTTCGGTCGGGTTTGGCGGTTCGTGACGATATCATATTTTCAAAAAAAATCATTTTCGGCGCCTTCGGCTAAGCTTTCGTGCGCGTTCAACCCTGTTTTTATGACAAGATTCCCGTTTTTTGAAACGGGCTTACGGAGTTTTATATTTAATGGTCAAAAAAATGCTGATCGACGCGTCTCATTCCGAAGAAATGAGAGTAGCCGTCGTCGACGGGACGCGTCTGGATGAACTTGATATCGAGACGTCCACCAAAAAACAAAGCAAAGGAAACATTTATCTGGCGAAAGTCATGAGAATCGAACCTTCGCTGCAGGCCGCGTTTGTGGATTACGGCGGAAACAAGCACGGCTTTCTGGCTTTCGGAGAAATTCATCCCGATTATTATCAGATCCCCGTTGCGGACAGGGAAGCTTTGAAAGAAGCGATGCTGGCCGAACAGGGCGAAGACGACGAAAACGAAGAACAACAGCCCGAACAGGAAAAACGTTCCCGCCGTCGCGGACGCCGTTCGAAACGGGGACAGGACGAATCCGAAAACGCTTCCGTATCCGAAGGCGAAGAAGATTCTTCGCAACAAGCCGTTCCCGAACGTGTCGAGCCCGCGCCCGAAATGGTCGCCGAAGATGCCGAAGACAACGGCGACAATGATGATGACAATGCCGAAGAACGCACGGTGGAAACCGTCAGCGGAAACGATACGGACGAACCCGTTTCCCGTCCGCGCTTTCATCAGCTGAAACGCTACAAAATTCAGGAAGTCATTCATCGCGGACAGGTTTTATTGGTTCAGGTTACCAAAGAAGAACGCGGCAACAAAGGCGCGGCGCTGACGACTTATCTGTCTTTGGCGGGACGTTATTGCGTTTTGATGCCGAATAACTCTCGCGGCGGCGGCGTTTCGCGCAAAATTACCAATGCGGCGGACAGAAAACGTTTGAAATCCGTCATTTCCGAACTGCCGTTGCCGGCGGGAATGTCGGTAATCGTCCGCACGGCGGGCAAAGAACGCACAAAGCTTGAAATCCGCCGAGACTACGAATATCTGATCAAAACGTGGGTTCAGGTGCGCGATAAAACGATGGAATCTTCGGCTCCCTGCCTGATTCACGAAGAAGGCAACCTGATCAAACGTGCATTGCGCGATATGTATACGCGCGATATTTCGGAAATCCTGATCGAAGGGGATGCCGAATACCGTATGGCAAAGGATTTTATGAAAATCCTTACTCCCAGCCATGCGAAAAAAGTCCAACAGTATAAGGAAGACGTGCCTTTGTTCTTCCGTTATCAGGTTGAACCTCAGCTGGAATCGTTGCACAGCAACATCGTACAACTGAAATCGGGCGCTTATTTGGTCATGGATCAAACGGAAGCGCTGGTTGCCATTGACGTGAACTCGGGTCGTGCGACCAAAGAACGCAATATTGAAGAAACGGCGTTGAAGACAAATCTGGAAGCCGCCGACGAAATCGCGCGTCAATTGCGCTTGCGCGATATGGCGGGCTTGGTCGTTATCGACTTTATCGATATGGAAGAAGCCAGAAACAATCATGCCGTTGAACGCAGGATGAAAGAAGCGCTGAAACGCGATCGCGCCCGTGTCCAAATGGGACGCATTACGGGGTTCGGCTTGATGGAACTGTCCCGCCAGCGCTTGCATTCCAGCTTTTTGGAAACCAGCTATACGCCGTGTCCGTATTGCCGCGGCAAAGGGTTGATTCGTTCCACGGAATCGGCATCGATACATACGTTGCACTTGTTGGAAGAAGAAGGCATCAAGCGCCGTTTTGCGGAAATTCGTTTGACGGTTCCGACGGCTGTCGCTTTGTATGTTTTGAATCAAAAGCGTGCCGATTTGGCAAAAATCGAGGAACGCTACAAAATGCGCGTCAGCATAGAAGGCGACGATGCTTTGTTGAATGCAACGGATTACCGTATTGAACGTGTGGTCAGGACGGGGGACGATGCGGATCTTCGTTCGGAAACCCACGAGGAAACATCCGTCCGTGAAAGCGAAGAAGAAAATCAGCCTTCAAAGAAAGGGCGTGAAAAAGGTCGCGATAAAGGACGCGACAAGGGACGCCGCCCGCGCCGCGAAGCAAAAGCCAATGCGGAAGAATCCGCCGTTCAAGTGATTGAAGAGCCGAAGGATGCCGAAGATTCTTGGGTTATTCACGAAGATGTGATTTCTTTGGATGACGGGGACGAGATTATTCAAGCCGATGAAATGTTTGAAGAAGGCTTGAAGGCTTCGGCTCGTCCGCCGAGAGAAGAACGTCCTGAAAATTCGGAAACGTCGGAACAGGACGAACAGAACGATCGTTCATCGCATCGTTCGCGCCGTCCTCGCCGCGGTGACAGACGTTTTTCAAAACGCCGCCGCGACCGCAACGAGAACGGTTCTTCGGAAGACGCTTTGAACGTTTCCGAAACACGGGAAAATCAAGAAGCTCAGGCAGCTCAGGAAGCTTCGGCGGATACTGAAAATACCGAAGCCGTCATTACGGCGGTAGAAGAAGGAGATGTCGATGCGAATCGGCGCCGCTCTCCGTCTCATCGCCGTCGGATGCGTCCTCATACGCGGCCGCGCCGTCAAAAAACTCAGGAATCTTCCGCCGAAGAAGGCAAGGCAGAATCCGAAGGGAATTTACCGGCAAACAAGGAAGAAGCCGAACCTGCCGTTCGTTCGGTAAAAACGGACGATGCCGCAGAGAACAAAGCTTCCGATGCCGTACGGACGGAACAGAGCGAATCGGCGCCCGAACCGCCTAAAGCCAAGCGCAGAGGCTGGTGGCAAAAGCTCGTGAATTGATTTCGCTCTTTCTTTACGAACAAAAAAGAGCCCCCGCGAACGGGGGCTCTTTGGTTTTAAAGGCTAAACTTTAAAAGCTAAACTCAGACTTCCATGGTTACGCCGCGCCCTCTGGTATTCAGGGCGGCATTCCCCGAAGTTTGCAAAGCGGGGTTATACAACAGACAATTCGGCGTGCAATCGCATTCGGCGGCGATTTTAATTCCTTTGGCGATTTTGCCTTCGTTGCGCAAAGCGAACAGGTTTTGAACGATGCGATCGCGCAACTGCCACGGATCGATGGTGTTGATAAAGATTTTTGTGACGGCTTCGAAACCGGCGGGATTGCTGATGCGCCATTTAATCAGGATATGCCACGGTGATGGGATATCGACGGCAGGCGGGCGATAATACCATTCTTCGTTACACGGGATTTCGCTGCCCATGGACGCGTGGCAGGCATGAACGATGTCGGACATCCCCCTGATTTGTTCGGGAGTTTGATTCCACGGCTGATTTTTTTCGGCTTTTGAATAAATTGACAGTGTCGGATACCTGTGTCCGAAATCGGCGAAAGCGACGGCATAGTCGTTTTCGGCAAAGATCAGGTTTTGGTATCCGGCATAGTTAACGGCGAAATCGTTGTAGATATTCGGGTTTTCGCGAGCCAACTGAAATTCGTTTTCGTTGCTTGCGCTGATACAGTCTATGGCGACCAGCTGTTTATGCAGATGATCGAATGACGCGCCTGCCTGATTCAGCCAGTTTTGGAAAACGGTAACGTACCTGACATAGCGATTGTTCAGATAAATGTCTTTCAACGCCGCAATGGTAAAGTTCATATATTGATAGTGCATTTCGGGAGACATGCTTCCCGAAGAAGCTTTGGCATTATCTTCGGTTGCGCCTTCGATGTAATGGCGTTTTCCGATGATCAGTTCGTGTCCGCCCGCGAAAAAGTTATCAGCCATTTTCAATTTTCGCCCGGAAGAAATGCTGTCGATTTCTTCGCGGCTTAAGCCGGACATTTTTAATTTAGTTTGTACGATGTCCAAGACGTGTTCGCGTCCTGCGGGGTCTTCCAAATAATCTTCCTTATGAGCGGCGATTTGGTCGTTCATGACATAGCCGTAGTTTTTTTCCCAATAATCAAAGGAGATGATTTCGAACAGGTTCGGGATGCGCCTGAATTCTGCCGTTGTGTCAAAAAGCTGTCCGGCCATTAAATTTTTAAGGATTTTGAATTCGCCGTCGGACGTTTTGACGAGCCTTGCTTTTTCCGGCGGGGTTTTCAGGTAGTTTTTCGGGCAAAAATGACAATAGTCTTCGATTTCTTTCGGGGTAACGGGAGCAGTTTCCGGTGCTTTATCTTTTTTGACGTTGGGTCTGTTTCCGCGCCCCGGGACGGTCCAAACCTGAGTTCCCGTAAAGGGGTTGACTTGTTTTACCGTGCCGTCCGGCATTCTCAGCAGGAAATTTTGTTCAAAAGCGCTTTTTAGCATGAGACATCCTTTTGCAAGCAAAACCGATTAAATCCGTTATACAATCAGACGTAAAAAATTTCCACAATTTCATCAAATTCTTTTAACGAAAGGCATTAAAACTTTTCTAAAACCTTTAAAAAAAAGAAAAAACGGATTTTTTCGGCTGATAAACCATTGACGAAAAGCTGACAAAATAAGATGCTTATATTTAAGACAAAAACATTCGGAGGCTTTATTTTAATGAAAGTGATGTTTGTAACGAACGAATATCCCCCGCACATATACGGCGGAGCGGGCGTTCACGTAGAGTATTTGTCCAAAGAACTGGCAAAGCTGATGGAAGTCGAAGTTCGCAGCTTTCACGATCAGCATTTTAAAGAAGGCAATTTAAGCGTATCGGGTAAGACGCCTGACGGGTCTTTGTTTAAGGACTGCCCGAAACAAATCGTATCGCCGTTAAAGGCTTTTTACGAAGGTCTTGTTTTTTCGGGCGAAGGCATGGATGCGGATATTGCGCACTGTCACACGTGGTATGCGCATTTTGCGGGCATTTTGGCAAAGATGCTTTACGGGATACCTTTAGTGATCACGGTTCATTCTTTGGAACCGTTGCGTCCTTGGAAACGCGAACAGCTGGGGCGCGGTTATGACGTGTCAAGCTGGGTTGAAAAGACGGCGTTGGAAATGGCTGATGCCGTGATTGCGGTGTCTCAAAGCACAAAAGATGACGTTTTAAGACTGTTTCCAAAGATAAATCCGGATCGCGTTTCAATCATATATAACGGTATCGACGTGAACCAGTATCACGAAGTAGAAGACGAAGATGTCTTACAGAAATACGGGATACGGACGGACAAGCCGTATATATTGTTTGTCGGACGCATGACGCGCCAAAAGGGATTGCTGTATTTATTAAAGGCGGCGGCGAAACTGGATACGGATGCGCAGTTGGTTTTGTGCGCGGGTGATGCGGATACGCCGGAAATGAAAGCGGAATTGGAAGGCTTGGTCGCCTCATTGAAACAGTCCCGTTCCGGCGTTGTTTGGATTCCCGAGATGTTGTCCAGAGAAGAAACGATAGCGTTATATTCGCAGGCGGCGGTTTTTTGTTGTCCTTCGATATACGAACCGTTCGGGATTATTAATTTGGAAGCGATGGCGTGCGGAACGCCTGTTGTTGCCAGTGCGGTAGGCGGCATTAAAGAAGTCGTTGTTGACGGAGAAACCGGATTTTTGGTTGATCCCGAACTTTCGGACAAAGCGCCGCATGATCCTGTTGACGGAGAGGCGTTTGCGGAACGTTTGGCTGAATCGATTAATACATTGATACGCGATCCGTCGTTAGCCAAAAAGATGGGACAAGCGGGACGATTGCGTGTTGAAAAGCTGTTCAGCTGGCAAAGCATCGCGTATCAAACGAAAGAGCTGTATAAAAAACTTCTGGAAAACAAAGAATAAAGCTTTTGATATAAAACGCTCTCCCGATTTATGTCAGGAGAGCGTTTTTTTGTGAGTGATTTCGGCTTAAATCAAAGGCGATCACATTGATTTGGAAAACAATTTGTTCATAGGACTTTTAAAGGAAACCGATATGTGACAGGGGGGGGGAAAGTATCCGAAAGAAATTTTATTTGCCCTATGGGGCAGAGGAAAAAACGGCGCAAAATGATTTTTAAAATTTTAATATAAGGCGCCCCGCGAACGAGCGGGGCGCCTTATTTTATGTCAGCCAATACTTACTATTTATGATAGGTCAGTATGAGCAGATAAAGCAATGAGAACTGCCGTAGCTTGCAGAAGAACAAGGCTTTTCCTTTTGTCCGAAGGAGCAGCTATCACCTTTATTTTTGTTTTTGCAAGATGAAGGACATCCGGGGACACACTTCCAACACGGCCTGCTGTCGCAAGTTTTGCCGTTTCCTTCCAGGACATAATCCATAATTGTTCCCGTAACGGAAGGCGATGTCGCTCCGTGGCAATTCGGATCACCGGGAAGGTGATAGAATCCTTCGGCTTCATCCCATCCGGACATATAAGAGGCAGAGCAATTGCAAGGTATGCAGCCTATGCAGGTTACGCCTGAGGACGTCGTCTTTTTTACTGTTTTTGCATCTGAACCGCATGTTCTTACAGTGCTTGCCACATAATTAGATCCGAATTCCGTCTTACACGGATCTCCGGCTGATACGCATTTTCCGCAAGCACTGTCGCCGGACATACCGTTTGTTTCCAGTTTTTGTCCGTCAGAACAAGAAGTAACGGAAGTGCTGTACCCGGACGGGCAAGATTTTGCGACGCATTTTCCGCAGGTGCTTCCGCCGGATGTTCCGTTTGTTTCAAGGGTATATCCTTCGGAACATGACGTTACTGAAGTATCGTATCCGGACGGGCACGGCGAAGGATAGCAGGTGCCTTCACTGCAATATTCGTCAGACTCGCACGTTACGTCAGCGCACGGATCATTCGGTTCGCATACGCCGCTGCCGTTTGAATAAGCATCGTCGTCGAAACATCCGCAGTCTTCTCCGAGCGGGCAGTTCACGCATTCTCCGTCAACGCATTTTTTTGCTTTGGCGCAAGTAACGCAATCACAAGTCTTTTTGCAACCGCCCCATGTGCCGTCGGGGGCATAACATTCAGGGCATTTACATCCGCCGGCTCCGTCGCTGATTTTCATTCCGGGACAACGGCATCCGCCGTTTCCGTCAGCTTCTTTGCCCGAAGCCTTGCATCCGCAATCTTCTCCTGCCGAGCAGGGTTGGCACGTCATATCTTCGCATTTTTTTCCCGGAGGGCATGAGGTGGACGTACAGCTGCAGCTGTATTGAGTTTCATCCAAAGCCGAGCAGGACGGCATTTCTGCGGGGCAGGGATTCGGGTTACAGGTATCATTCGGCGTATAGCAACCGCCGTTGCCGTCCGAAACCTGATTCCCCGGACAATTACATTTTTCACCTTTTTGGCAGTTGTTACATTTCCCGCCGGTACATGTTTTCCCGGGACCGCAAGAGGTGTCGTTGCACAAGCAAGTATAGTTGATGCCGTCGCCTGCGGGTTCGCAAATAGGAGTCGTTCCGCTGCAAGGATTGTTCGGATTGCAAACATCTTTTAATTTACAGGCTTTTGAAACTTTGTCGTAATAATAACCTTTGCCGCAAAATTCTTCAAAGTTACCGTCATCGCCGTCAAGTTTTTCCTCGCCGCTCAAGGCTTTTTTAGGTTTAAGGGCAAGCCCTTCATCCGATAAGCCCAGTTTGACTGTTTCGGCGACCTGAAAGGATGAGGAATTATCTAAAATCGGGGGCGAGCTTTGCCCGGCCGTCAGCGAAACTAACGGCACGAGCATCAGCCCTCCGAACAAAAGAAGTAGTTTTTTCATGGCGTGTCTTCTCCGTAAAAATATTTCTACAATTCTTAAGGTATCACAAAATTGTGGCAAAATTATGGCAAAAAATAAAGACGTATCGAAAATGTCGAAACGTCTTTATTTGTTTGGTTCTATGTAAAAAAACAGCTTTACGTCAGTCCCGCCGCATTGGCAGCTCTCAAATGGCGGCACAACGAAACGATAATGCTGCGTTCCAAAGATTTGTGTTCGTTCATTAACCGGTACAAAGCTTCGCCTGAGATTTTGAACATCATCGTATCGTCCGTTGCCGTTACCGTAACGTCCGAAGGCGCGGGATCCAGCGCTCCAAGTTCGCCGAAAATGTCGTTCGTTGAAAATTCTTTGAACGTTTTTCCGTTTTTATGCAACCGAACCTGACCTTGCAGAATAACATACATATCCGACCACATTTCCCCTTCTTTGATGATGTCGGAACCGACCATGGCGGCGATTTCTTCGCTGGCGGCGATAAAGTCCGACAATGCGGATTCAGGGACACCCGCAAACAGGGGAACATTTTTTAAGACCAATATTTTTTCAAGGGTTAATTGCATTTATCGTTCTCCTAAAAAAAAGCCCGTCCCGTTCCGTCCGTAATAAAACGCGCCATGCGCGCAACGGCAGGAGACGGATCCGACAGGCTGTCTTTCAATAATCTGGATGCTTCTTCGGGGATCATCAGGCGACCCAAAGCCCAAACCGTTGTTTCGCGTATGATGGCATCATTGTCTTTTAACAGAGGAACCAAAGCGTCAACGGCAAAAGAGTCTCCGAAGTACCCTACTAAATAGACCACGCTGGCACGCGTCCAGTCATCGGCTTCTCCGGGTTTAAGCTCGAGCAAGTCTTCCAATCTGTCGCGGAACGACAGAACGGGCGGCAAAAAGTACGGACGCAAACGCGTCAGTTTTTCGGTCGGAGACGTCTTGCGGAACAACGGCAGACAAAGCATTCTCAGCTCTCCCGTTAAAATCCGTTCGATAATTTGTCCCATGCGGTTATGTTCGTTATCCCCGATTAGCGCATAACGTCCCAAAAGATTTAAGATTTCCTGAGAAGGATGCAATAAAGCCACCAATAACAGAATACGCTCTTTGGCATATTCGATTTCGCATTCTAACGCATTGCGCAGATTGCTTAAAGAACGTCCCAGACGGTCATCGTCTTTGTCTTCGAAATCTTCCAAAGCGGCAAGCAGGTTCGTCGCCCATTCGATTTCGTCGTATAATCCCAGACGAACTTTGTTCACATAGCGACCTTGAGCTTTGTACTGCAATAAAACCAAAGACTTCAAAATATGGTAACGGACTCTTCTGTCCTGAACGTCAATGTGGCGGAACAGCACTTCTTCGGCCTGGGGCGTTTTCATGCGTCCCAATGTTTTTGCCAGCAATACTCTGAATTGAACGGGGTCGTTGTTGCCCGTTAAGACTTTTTCGATTTCGGGCAGGGCGGCATTGCCGAATTGCAATAACGCGTCAACGGCGTCTTCTCTCAACTCGGGTCTGCGGAACAGTTGCATCAGCGAGGGTAACAGGCGTTCGTTTTTCAGTTTTCCGGCAGCTTCTGCGGCGGCTTTACAGACGGTTTCGTCTTCGTCTTGTAACAAGACGGTCAGCGGACGGTAAAACGCCTGATTCCCCGCGTCTCCCAAAACGGAAGCGGCTAAGGCGCGGTCGTCGGGATTTTTCGAACTTGCCAGCATATTCAACATATCTATGGCAACGAAAACGCCTTCCGCGCCGGCGGCGGTCAAGCCGATTAATGCTCCTTCGCGCGTGTTCGGATCGTTCAAATAAAGCAACGCTTTTTCACGTTCTTCCGCTCCGCCCAACAGGCACATGACTTTTATTGCCGCCCGTCTGACCGCATAATCGGGATCCGTTTCGGCACACAAGGACACTTCCGGAACCGTCGAAAGATAATCCATTTCTTCGATGCGGTTCAGGGCGAACAGGCGGACATAACTGCTGGGATGGTGAAGCGCCTGTTCCAGATCTTTGGGGAATTTCGGATGTTGAGCTTCTTCCAATATGCGCAGAGCGTATATGGTATCGTCGGCCGAAGCGTTGGAAAGAAAGTCATTGATACGTTCGTTCAGGCGGTTCCCGAAAATCATCAAACGTCCGCCGCGCCACAAGCGTCCTTTTAAATAATCCGAGACCAACACCGTATAAGAACGGCGCAACAACAGTAAGGCTACCAGCAAAAGCACCGCCGACACGCTCAGCAACAAAGAAAACTTATCGCTCAGAGCATATTTTTCCATCAAAAGCAAAAGAATGCCTGCTGCCAGGACGGAAGAGGGTTCGACCAGCGTTTTTCTCCAAACATTTGTTCTGAAATCCAAACGTTGAGACACGGCGCGCGGAATAATGCTCAGGACGGGTTCTTTGACTTGGCAGGCTAGAACGTCCGAAACGGCTTTTGCCGCGATGATTAATCCGAAGATGTTAAAGGCGCCGCCGACGGCTCCCGCCAGCAGGGCGACAGGGAAGATAAACAGTGTCGACAACGTCAGGACGGCGATGTGGCGTGTTGCCGAAGCCAGCAGACCTGCGGTCAAAAGGACGGCGAACAATACGGACAACAACGCGTACAAGACGGGCAGGGTTTCGGGAACCGTTGCATATTTCTGCGCGGTTGAAGACCAAAAGCGATAGTCAAACAGAGCCGAACAAAACGCCAACAACCCCGCGACGACGAAAAGGTAGATATTTAAAGTTTTTCGGATTCTGTTTTTTCCCGAGCTTTTTGCGGCAGTTTTTGAAAAAGCGAAACGGACGTCAATCGGGGCAGAACCGTTGGCGATCAGGATATCTGCGACGATGGCGGCGGCAAAGGCAAAGATGCAAGCCCACGGCAACAAAGTTTCGGCGCAGTCCAATAAGACGAGCAGACGTATAAAGCCTGCGGCGATTATTGAAGCGAGGATTTGCGCGGCGACCAGAGCGATTAAGGTTTTATGTTTGTTTTTGAACACGCCGAAACGAAAGGCGGTAATCCAAAACGCGGCTTCAAGCAGGACGTAAAAGCCTGTTTTCCAGACCATTTGGACGGCGGGCCACGTTTCATAGGGGACAAAACGTTGCGCAAAGAACAAAGCCAGAGAAACAAATGCGGCGGCGGCTATGGCAAAGGCAGGAGCGCGGACTTTTTCTTTAATGCGAAACAATCCGAAGCTCAGCGCAAAGTACAACAGCCCCGTTGCGATCAAAACCTGAGGGATAAAGGCGCCGTTCAACCTTTCGATAAAATTGCACGAGACGGCGGTTTCATTTAAAACGACGGCAAAAGTTTTTAAAAATGAAAAAACGGTCAGCAAAACGACGGGGACGGCGACTTCAGCCGAAAAAGTAATTCCTGCGCCGATTTTCTTTTCACAGTCTTTCATAAAGCCTCCTTATCCGCCAGCCCCATCAGGGAGCGGGCATAATCCCGAGCGTCAAAAGCCCTTAAATCGTCAATTTTTTCACCGACGCCGATAAATCGTGCGGGTAATCCGAATTCGCGACACAACGCCAACAGAATGCCGCCTTTTGCCGTTCCGTCCAGCTTTGTCAGAACCAATCCGTCGACTTGTACCATTTCTTTGAACGTTTTGGCTTGGGACAAAGCGTTCTGTCCGACGGTGGCGTCCAATACCAATAAACACGCATGAGGAGCATCGGGGATTTGTTTTTTGACGATACGGACGATTTTTTGCAATTCTGCCATCAATTCCGAACGGTTTTGAAGCCTGCCCGCCGTATCAATGAACAATACGTCGTCATTTTCGGCTTTGGATTCCTTTAAAGCGTCAAAGACCAATCCCGCGGGGTCAGCCCCCTGAGGGCGCGAAATAACGGGACAGTTCGTGCGTTCTCCCCATACTTTTAACTGTTCGACGGCGGCGGCGCGAAACGTATCGGCGGCGGCCAGTCTGACTTTCAGCCCCTGTTCTTTATACTTATGAGCCAGCTTTCCGATGGTGGTCGTTTTTCCGGCGCCGTTCACGCCTGCCATTAAAATGACGAACGGCTTTTTGGTCGGGTCGATTTTTAATTCTTCGGCGAACGGAGAAAGCATTTCCGTAATTTTGTCGGCAAAGAACGTACGGACTTCAATTTCATCAACGTCTTTGTCGAACTTTTCGTCCGCCAAAGCTTTGGTCAGTTCGGCGGCGGTTTTTGCGCCGACGTCCGCCGAAATCAAAAGGTCTTCCAAATCCTGCAAAGCTTCTTTATCCAGACGGCGTTTTGTCAGCAGATCCGAAATTCCCCGAACGATCGGAGCCGACGTTCTGGACAGCCCCTGTTTTATGCGTTCAAACCAGCCTGCCATATTATAAAACGCTCCCTTCAAAAACGCCCGTTTCTGCAATGCCCGTCAAGCGGACGGGAATAATGTCCCCCGAACGGAAACCTTCACCGATTTTGACACTTAAATAATGTTCGCACAAGCCTTTACCGTCCGTTTCGTACAAAACGCGCGCTTCGGAACCGATGCGGCTTTGCATATAAGCGTTCAACAGGGCGTTTCCTTCGTCTCTTAAGCGTTTTGCACGTTCTTTTCGTACGGGGACGGGAACTTGCGGCATTTTCGCGGCGGGCGTTCCGGGACGCACGGAGTAAGGAAAAACATGCAAATGCGTCAGACGGGCGTTGCGAACCAAATCCAAAGTATTTTCAAACATACGTTCCGTTTCCGTCGGGAACCCCGTGATAAAATCGGCGCCGAAGACGGCATCGGGGCGGACGGTGCGAATTTTTTCGCATAACTCGAGAACGTCTTTTCTTAAATGCCTTCTGGCCATGCGTTTTAAAATCAAATCGTCGCCCGATTGAACGGAAAGATGCAAATGAGGCATGAGAATATCGCTGTCGGCGAACAAAGCAATCAGTCCGTCGTCAACCGCCGCAGGGTCAAGAGACCCCAGACGCAATCGTTTCAGCCCCGATACTTCTTTTAACAACCGTTTTGTCAGTCCCGCCAAATCGGGATAAGACGTAATGTCCACGCCCGTCAACCCGATTTCGGGATACCCTTCGTCGACCAGCTTTTGCGCGTGGGCGATGATTTTTTCGGGCGGCAGACTTTTGTTTTTTCCGCGGGCTTTTGTAACAATGCAAAAAGTGCAGGCATGATCGCAGCCTTGCTGAATTTGGATGAAAGCCCTGTTTCGCCCTTCGAAATAAAAAGGCATGTGTGCGTTTAGGGGGGCATCTGGCGAATCGATATCTCCGACCGACAAGGCGGGGGCGGTTTTTTTATAAGCGTTCGGATCAAGCTTTTCGTTATTTCCCAAAACCTTGTCGACTTCGGGCATTTTTGCGTAAGCGTCGGGGGCTATTTGGGCGGCGCACCCCGTAACGACCAAAAAAGCGTTCGGATTTTCGCGCCGCAGCTTTCTGACGGTCTGGCGGCACTGGCGTTCGGCTTCGCCCGTTACGGCGCAGGTATTGACGACGATAATGTCGTCCTCCAATCCGTCCATTTCTTTTATTGCGGCGGATTCATAAGAATTGAGGCGACAGCCGAAAGTAACGACCCGAACAGGCATAAAAAAGTCCTCTTAATATAATAACGTGCCAACATATCAGAGTTTTTTTCCAAAGTAACCCCAAAAAAGGAACGAGCGGAGGGGAAGCCTTAAACGCGCGTGAAGATGAACGGAAAGACACGATAAAGAAAAGGTGCTAAAGCTTTTTTTGCAAAGTCCGATTTCTCTTGACTCTTCCTTAAAAGGCGGGTAAAAACCGACATAACTTTCACAAGGTTTTTTAAGCCTTTTGTCTCTGCGGAGATCCGTCGGCCGGCGAAGATACGCTCACCGACGCGGTTTTTGTATCTGCAAAAGGAACGGAAAAAAGGACGTTTAAATGTTTGATTCTTTGGCGGAAAAGCTTGGCGGCGTATTCGACCGTTTGTCCCGTCGCGGCGCTTTGAGAGAAGCCGACGTTGACGAGGCAATGCGCGAAATCCGAATCGCTTTGCTGGAGGCGGACGTTGCTTTGCCCGTCGTCAAAGATTTCATTGCGAACGTGCGCGAAAAGGCGGTCGGTCAGGCCGTTATCAAATCCGTTACGCCGTCTCAGATGGTCGTCAAAATCGTCAATGACGCTTTGGTCGAAATGCTGGGCAACGAGAATGCGGCGCTTGATTTGGGGGCGGAGCCTCCCGTTGCCGTTTTGATGGTCGGTTTGCAGGGATCAGGCAAAACGACGACGACGGGAAAGTTGGCGTTTCGCCTGAAAAAGGAAAAGAAAAGAGTTTTGATGGCGTCTTTGGACGTTTATCGTCCCGCCGCGCAGGAACAGTTAAAACAGATCGGCGAACAGATCGGTGTCGACACGTTGCCGATTATCATCGGCGAACGCCCGCATGCGATTGCGTTGCGCGCGATGGAAGCCGCACGCAAAGGCGTTTATGACGTCGTGATATTGGATACGGCGGGGCGTTTGCACATTGATTTGGACATGATGGCCGAGGTTGCCGACGTCCGTGCGACGGTTCGTCCGAAGGAAACTCTTTTGGTCGTGGACGCTCTGACGGGGCAGGATGCCGTCAATGTTGCCCGCGAATTTAATGAAAAGATAGGAATTACGGGCAGCATTCTGACCCGTATAGACGGTGATTCCCGCGGCGGTGCGGCTTTGTCGATGCGCGCGGTGACGGGTAAGCCGATCAAGTTTTTGGGTGCGGGCGAAAAACCCGACGCTTTGGAACCTTTTTACCCCGACAGGCTTGCCGGCCGTATTTTGGGGATGGGCGACGTCGTTTCTTTGGTTGAGACGGCGGCGGAAAAAATGGACAAAGAAGAAGCGGAACGTGTTGCGAAACGCATGATGGACGGCCGCTTTGATTTAAACGATTTGCTGTCTCAGTTGCGCCAGATGCAAAAGATGGGCGATTTAAAGGGCTTGCTCGGAATGCTTCCGGGAATAGGCAAGTTCAAAGCTCAGTTGGATGCGGCGAAAATTGATAACGGCGTTTTTAAGCGGCAAGAGGCGATTATCCTTTCCATGACGCCTCGGGAACGCCGCAATCCGGATTTGATCAAGGCATCGCGCAAAAAGCGCATTGCGGCCGGTTCGGGCGTAACGGTTCAAGAGGTGAATAAGCTTTTGAAACAATACGACCAGATGGCGGAAATGATGAAACGGATGAAAAAAATGGGAAACCGGGGTTTGTTCGGCGGTCTGCCCGGCGGCCTTGGCGGCGGTTTCGGCGGTTTCGGGGGCGGTATGCCTCCGTTCGGCGGATTTCCGTCTTGAATGCAGATGTGATTTAAAGTGAGGTAAAGAAAAAAATGTCAGTTCGTATCAGACTTGCCCGCGGCGGTTCTAAAGGGGCTCCGTTCCACAAAATCGTCGTTGCCGACCAGCGCGCTCCGCGCGACGGCCGTTTTATTGAACGCATCGGATCTTACAATCCGTTGTTGCCGTCGGATCATGCCGACCGCGTTGTCGTCAAAGCCGACCGCGTCAAATATTGGTTAGGCGTCGGGGCTCAGCCGACGGAACGCGTTGCCCGCATGTTGTCCAAGCTGGGATTGTGCGACGCTCCCGCCATTACGGTAAAGCCCAAGAAATCGGCTCCGAAAGCGAAGGCTCAGGAACGTATGAAAGCCAAAGCCGAAGCGGCTGCCGCTGCTCAAGAAGCCGCTGCTGCTCCTGCGGAAGGTTGATTCCTTAAAGACTGAACGAGGCTGAAGACAATGACGGTTGCATCGGAACACGAAAACGTTTGTGTCGGAGTTATTACTTCGGTTCACGGCGTGCGCGGCAACGTCAAAGTCAAAAGCTATACGGCAAATGCCGAAGACTTTGCGTCATACGGCGAATTAAGGGACGCTTCGGGGAAACATTGCCTGAACGTTGAAATCACGGGTCGGATCAAGGATCAGTTTCTTGTGAAGGTCAAAGGCGTCAACGACAGGAATGCGGCCGAAGCTCTGCGCGGGATGAAGCTGTTTGTTTCACGATCCCGCCTGCCCGAAACGGCTGCCGGCGAATTTTACTATGCCGATTTGATCGGCATGGTCGCGAAAACGCCCGACGGCAAAGTTTTGGGAACCGTCAAGGCGATTTATAATTTCGGGGCAGGGGACATGCTAGAAATCGAAAAGCCCGATTCCGATACGGAATTTGTCGGCTTTACGGATCGAACGGTTCCTTGCGTTGATTTGCAGAAACGCGAATTGACGGTTGACATGCCCGACATGGTCGAAGCAGATGCCGAAGACGAAGGCGCCGTTTCCGATGATCGGAACGCGCTCCGAAAGACAAAGGCTGCAAAATGAGGTCGGAAGCTCCTTATTTTACGGCGAACATACTGACTTTGTTTCCCGAGATGTTTCCCGGTTTTTTGGGAATGTCGCTTGCGGGAAGGGCTCTGGACGAAGGGCTGTGGCGGATGAACGTAACGAACATTCGCGATTTTGCCCAAGACAGGCACAGGACGGTGGATGACACGCCGTTCGGCGGCGGAGCCGGTATGGTGATGCGCCCCGATGTATTGGGCAGGGCGGTTGACGCCGTGTACAAAGAAGGGACACGATTGATTTACTTGTCGCCGCGCGGCAAAACGATGACGCAAAAGACGGCGGAAGAACTGGCTTTATCAGGAGAGGCGACTTTTCTGTGCGGCCGTTTTGAAGGGGTGGATCAACGGGTTTTGGACGCATATCCGTTTGAAGAAGTCAGCTTGGGTGACTTTGTTCTTTCGGGAGGAGAACCCGCGCTTTTGGCGATATTGGACGCCGTCGTGCGTTTGTTGCCGGGAGTGATGGGATGCAAGGAATCACTGGACGAGGAAAGTTTCAGCAAAGGTTTGCTGGAATATCCCCAATACACGCGACCCCAGTATTGGAACGGTCGCGAGGTTCCCGAAGTTTTGGTTTCGGGACACCATGAGCGGGTCGCCCGTTGGCGGCAGGCTCAATCTGAAGAGTTAACAAAAACGCGGCGCCCCGATTTGTGGAACGCTTATCTGGAAGCCGCAAACAAGCGAGAGGAAAAAACTCATGAATTTGATTGATACGCTCGAAAAAGAGCAGATGGAAAAACTGACGAAGAAAGAAGGTTTTCCTGAATTTAAAGCCGGCGACACGCTGCGCGTTCACGCGAAAGTGGTCGAAGGCGACCGTGAACGTATTCAGATTTTTGAAGGCGTTTGCATTGCGCGCAAGAACGACGGTTTGAATTCAACGTTCACCGTGCGCAAGATTTCTTTCGGCGAAGGCGTTGAACGTGTGTTCCCCGTTTATTCTCCGAACGTTGCTAAAGTGGAAGTTTCCCGCCGCGGTAAAGTTCGCCGCGCCAAGTTGTATTACCTCCGCAACCTGCGCGGTAAAGCGGCCCGTATCGCCGAAATCAACGATACGGCGGCGAAATAATTTCTTTTTGCCTCTGGCTTTCGGAAAGGAAGCGGACTGTTTTCGGTCCGTCTTCCTTTCGGCAGGGCTGAAGAATTTTTCCCGATGCTTTTGATCAAAAGCAGGCGGGGTTTTGTTGTTTTTTGATTATTGGAGAAAACGCAATGGTAAAGGTTGCTGTTGTCGGCGCGACGGGAAACGTCGGACGCGAAATGTTGCAGACGCTGGCGCAAAGGGAATTCCCGGCGGACGAGGTCTTCGCCGTGGCTTCCGCTAAATCGGCCGGAAAAGAAGTTTCTTTCGGTGAAGACGCCGTTTTAAAGGTTCATGATCTGGACAAGTTTGATTTTTCGGGCGTCGATATTGCTTTGATGAGCGCGGGCGGTTCCGTTTCGGAAAAATACGCGCCGAAAATCGCGGCGGCCGGCTGTGTCGTGATTGACAATTCGTCGCAGTGGCGCATGGATCCCGACGTTCCTTTGGTCGTGCCCGAAGTCAACCCCGAAGCGATTGCGGATTATAAAAAGAAAAACATTATTGCCAATCCGAATTGTTCAACGATTCAGATGGTTGTGCCTTTGGCTGCTTTGCACAAGGCTTTTCATATTACACGCGTTGTTGTGACGACGTATCAGTCCGTTTCGGGCGCCGGAAAAGCCGCAATGGACGAATTGTTCGATCAGACAAAAGGCATTTATTGGGGGGAAGAGCTTTCAAAAACGCAAAAGAAATTCCCCAAACAGATTGCTTTTAACGTTATTCCGCATATTGATGTGTTTTTAGACGACGGTTCGACCAAGGAAGAATGGAAAATGACGGCGGAAACCAAAAAGATTTTGGATCCGAAAATCAAAGTCCATGCCAACTGCGCCCGCGTCCCCGTATTTGTCGGTCATGCCGAATACGTTAATATTGAAACGGAAAAGGAAATTTCGGATAAGGACGCGACGTTTATTTTGAAAAAAACGCCGGGGGTAACGGTATTGGATACGCGCGAACCGGGCGGTTATCCGACGCAGGCGGAAGTAGCGGGCGAAGACGACGTTTTTGTTTCGCGCATTCGTTCGGATTCAACGGTTGATAACGGGCTGAGCTTTTGGTGCGTGGCGGACAACCTGCGCAAAGGGGCAGCCTTGAATGCCGTTCAGATTGCCGAAGTGCTGTTGAAAGATTATTTGAAATAATTTAATTGAGAAAGAGCCTTACGGAAAACCGTAAGGCTTTTTTATAAGATGTTAATAGAGAGCGTCTACGAGACTTCCGTTGCCTCTATTTGTACATACACCACCTCTCAACGTAAAGCCGGTATAGCAGTTGGTACAGCTGTTGAAATCCGAACATCTTGCGCATCCGTAAGGACAAGGCATACATTCGTTCAAAGCAGCATTGTAATACCTTCCTATTTCACATTTTGAACAAATGCCGGTCGATGAATCGCATATGGAACAATTCGGACAGCAGACTAAGTTAAGTTTGACGCATTTTCCGTTTTGCAACGTGTATCCTGTTTCGCATTGAGTGCATTGCGTGTCGGATGTGCAAGAAGTACAATTTTGTGAACAAGAGGAACACGATGTTACCGCTCCTCTGGAATATGTTCCCGCCGGACAGGTTGAACAATACGTTGCTCCGGCTGAAGAAATGGTTCCTTTCGGGCAGGACGTACAATAATTTCCATCTTTATAATATCCGGCTTTACAGCTAAATGATGTTGCGTTGCAAATGGAATTGGTCGGGCATTGAGAGCAAGAGCCGGAATTTAAGAAATATCCCGTTTTGCAAACGGTGCAAAGTCCCGATGAATTACAACTGCTACAATTCGCCGGACAATTTATACAAGCGGCTGCCGATCCTGATGAAAAAGTTCCTGTCGGACAATTTGTACATCCGGCGGAACCGGCTGATGAAAAAGTCCCCGCAGGACAAGAACTGCAACTTGTCGCTCCGGTTGTTGCATAACATCCTGCCGCGCATTTAAATGTTCTGCCGTCACTGCAACTGGCATTTTCGGACAGACCAAACATAAATTCTCATTTAGAAATCTGCCGCTGTCGCAAGCAAGACATTCTCCTGTTACTTTATTGCAATTAGAACAATTGGGATCGCATTTTTTCAGTAGTTCGTTTTTTCCCGCTGTAGAAGATAAAATATTGTTTGATTCAACAGACGAACGTCCAAGTTTTACAGCTTTAACAAGTAAAAAAGAATTTTTTGTTTGTAAAAACTCCTCGGTATGACCGTTGAAGGGAGCCATACAGCATAGAAGTATGAAAATATAAAACATCTTTATCATGATATTCCCTCCTTTTTATGTTGAAGTTTTTCTATTTTTGATAGAAATAAAAGGAGAGTCCACAAAAACATGGGGGGGGGGTATATTTGTCATAAAAGTGAAATATTTTTTAAACGGCTTTGTGAATATATTCATTTGATTTATAATAATTTTTTATTATCTTTTTATAAAGAAACTTTGAAAAGTATAAAAAGAGATCCGGGAAAATGAAAAGATATGCTCCTAAAACGCGAAAAATATTTTTTTGTTTTTTTTATGTAAATTTTGTAGCTGATAAAAAAAACAGCCTCTGTTCAGAGGCTGTTTTTATTATTGATAAAGTATCTTACGAAGAACAGTTACTGCCTGCCGTGTACTTATATCCTGGCTTGCAGGAAATACACTTGAGCGTATCGCTGGCGCAAGAGGAACATCCTGTATACAAACACTTGGTTTTAACACCGTTGACGCAGGTGTATCCGGTCATGTTTCCTGACGGACAAGTAGATCCGCTGGAACCGGAAGAGGACGACGATCCTCCGTTGGATCCGGTGCAAACACCAGATTGCGAACAACTTGTACAGGTTTTATTGCTGCCGACATAAAGAGTAGAGCATGATTTACAAGAAGTCGCTGTTCCACCAAAGGAATACGTTCCATAAGAACAAAGCTTACAGCTGTTGCCGCTTAAGTAATATCCCGCGGAACACGAGGTGACATCCTTGATGCAGGCTAAGTTGTTGCTACCCAGTGTATACCCGCTGATACAAGCGGAACACTTACCGGTTGTCTTATCACAGCTGGAACAGTTCGCAATACAGGTTTTTTCAGCGTAGCACGAACCACTGCTCAGATAATACCCGCTTTTGCACTGAGTACAGCTTCCTGAGGAAGAACAATTTGTGCAATTATCGGAACACAAAGAAACACAGCAGCAGCCGTTGGAATTTTCTTCTGTCGTATACCCCGCAATACAAGAGATGTTATAACAATAATCAACGCACTTGTTATTTATGCATCTTTTGTTTCCGGAACAGTCACTGTTCTCCTCACATTCTCCTTTCTTTAATTCGTTCTGTGCGGTGTTAATCTCTGAATTCGCAACCACGGAATAAGCGTTGCCCCGCCCTAATTTGACGGCTTTGGCAATGACAAAAGCGTCATGATCCGCAAAAATGGCCAGAGCCGGTACACAATTGCCAAAGACAAATACGGCGAAAAGCATGATGGACAAGAATAAACCTTTTTTCATGATCGTTCCCTCCTTTGGCTAATTAAGTATACAACAGCATCCATCATCGGATTTTTTCATGTCGGAAGGACAATTTCCGTTGATGGCCGCTTTCTTTTCTTGAACACATATGCCGTTTTCCATAATATAACCGGAATTGCAGACACAATAAGAATAGTTGTTCTGCAAAGTATTGGCATTGTATTTGGGATGTCTGATACACTTGGCGTTTGCGCCGCAGGAAGTACTGTTGCAGGAACATTTAACCGAACCGTTGGCCTGTATACTTTCTTCCGGCGTGCTGCCGCTGCATGATACAGTCTTGACGCATTGACCTTGCTGGTTTGAACCAAATCCTTCTTTACATTTTAGTATAACCCAACAACCATTATCTTGATATGGTTGTACCCATGATCGGTCACATTTTTCAACACCGTTGCCGCTTTCGCAAACTTCTTTTGACGGGTGATAATTGCCGCTGCATGATACAGTCTTGACGCATTGACCTTGCTGATTTGAACCAAATCCTTCTTTACAATTTAGTATAACCCAACAACCACTGTCGTAATATGGTTGTACCCTGGATCGGTCACATTTTTCAACACCGTTACCGCTTTCACAAACTTCTTTTGACGGATGATAATTACCGCTGCATGATACTGTCTTAACGCATTTTCCGTTTGTATAAGTATAATCTCCTTCACAGTACCAAGAAGAACAGGAGTTATATTTATAGGCAGCACATTTAGGTACCGGTCCATCGGATGTTGAGAAACATCTTCCATTGCTTAAGGTATATCCGCTGGAGCAACTGCCACAACGTGAACTGTCTTCATAATAACAGGAATAACAATTGCTTGATGGATTACAATATGAAGAAGAGGAATAACAAAGAGAATATTTTCCTTCCGGTGAACAAGGAACCACCTTTCCCCCTTTTCCTTCTGCAGCCTTTGCTGCTTCACTCCAACCATTATACCAAGTTATGGCATCAGAAGTTTTTGGTATCAGAAATAAACAGATAAAAAATAAAAGAAATTTTTTCATGATCCCTCCTGTAGATTTTATTGTACCTATTACCATTATTCAGCGAACAAAAGGCTTCTTCTATAAAAACATGGGGGGGGGGGGCATTTTTGTCATAAAACTGTAACAATTTATGCTGTGCGGCTGAGTTTAACGGTATATCGTAAGCTGTACTGGTTTAAAGTTGTTTTTTCTGGTAAAAGGGATCAAAAAGTATTTATATACAGCCCAGAAGAACAAGCAGGATCCCGATATGACCGAACAAGAAGCCCCGGAACAGACGCCGGATACAAAAGAAGCGCAGACGGATTATTCTAAAGAAGCTTATGAAAAGATCAAACAGCTGTATGATGAATTTAACCGTGCGCGGTTGTTGGAATATATCGAACTGGTCAATAAACCAAAGAAACTGTTTTGGCTGAATTTTTTTTCAGGCTTGGCCAAAGGATTAGGACTGACGATCGGTACGGCGATTGTTTTAACGATTTTGTTTAAATTGATGCAGCATATTATCGCGTTGAATATTCCGTATATTACGGTTTGGGTTTCCGAATGGATTTCGCAAGTGTCCAATTTGCTGCGCGCGGCAAAATGAAACGACGAAGGGAAAGTTTCCTTTTCCTCCGTTTTCGTGTTGCAAAAAAACAGCGGGGAAGTTTTCTTCCCCGCTGTTAGTTGTCAGGTTACATGATAGGCGCTAATTCATCAACTCTGTTTGTCCGGAAACAGGCCATTCCCGGATTTGCTAACTGTTCTGGCGTACAGCAACCGCGTCCCGGCACTTCCGTGCAGTTGCGGTCAATCGCTAACGCATAACAATTTCCGTTTTTCAGGTCATAGCCGGATTTACATACGGAGCATTTTCCGGTTGATGTGTTACACGTCTGGCAGCCCACAGAACACACTTTGAGGCCCGTAGATTTACACATACCGTCGTTGCCCAAAGTATATCCGGCCTTACAGCTTGCGCAGTATCCTTTAGAGCACATATCGGCACAGTTGGCAGGACATACCGCCGCAACACATTTTTTCAGTATCGGGTGGTAAACCTGCGCCGCCGAACACGTCGGCGTATCCGCTTCGCAGCAGCAGCCGGTAGAATTGGATACCGCTTTGTAACCGGACTTGCATGTTACGCCGGTGCAGTTGGCAACACACTTGCCGTTTTCCAACCTCTGACCCGAAGGACAGGAGGTCGCTACACAGCAACAGCCGTCGCCGCTTACTTCCGTCGTATATCCCGACTTGCACACAACATTATAACAGCTGTCTACGCACTTGAAAGCATGAGGCGTGTTCGGATCGGCAATGCATTTGCTGCCGCCGCAGATACGAGCCATCGTCATGCCCGGTCGGGGCGTCGGCTGTGTGCAGACGTCAACGCATTTATAACCCATGCACTTTTTGTCGCTGGGACATTCTTCGTTTGTTTCGCATTCTCCTTTTTTAAGCTGCGTATCGTTAGCGCCGGTGTTCAAGTTGGCGTCGGCGGCAACGGAGTAAGCGTTTCCGCGTCCTAATTTAACGGCTTTAGCGTCAGCCTGGCCGTACGGAGCCAATATCATCAGCCCCGCCAATAAAAGCAGGTATTGTTTCATGACACTGCTCCTTGTTAATTATTGACGCAGCAGCAGCCGTCCGAAGATTTCGTCATTCCCGAAGGACAAGACGATACCGTCGCTGTTGTTACAACCGGGCTTACGGGATCAAAGATAATCGGATCGCGCGGGAGAACCGGAACGACAGGATCAACCGGGTCAGGATTAACCGGAACGATCGGGTCAAGGATAGGTTTTTGTGTTAAATTGCTACAGTCTTCTTTTCCGTCGATGGTCATATAGCACAATTCTTTTTGTATGGTTTGCAAATGATTATTGTTATTGTTTTCCGTGACAAGTGAATTCATCATGGCGTCGGCCGTGGAAGCGGCGGTTAATACAGCTGCAAAAGCAAAAGAACAGATGATTTTTTTCATGATAGTACCCTCCTGATGTTAAAAGTTACCTGATTCTATTATTCAGCGAACAGGAGGGCTCTTCTATAAAAATATGGGGGGGGGGGGGGCATTTTTGTCATAAATCTGTAACATTTGAAAGCGGGACAAAACGGACGTAAAAGCGGAGTTATTAACGGCAAAAAATGGTTTTAATAAGTATGTAAAAAAGAAAGTTGCGGGCAGTCATAACCGTAAAGAAAGGCCGGAATGTATTGAGCGTAAGTTTTTATGTGCTTTTTTTTTAAATTCCGTTTTTGCCAATATTGAAAAAACGGTGTTTTCAGGGGGGCGTTAGCCGACAGGCGTTTACCGTGTTTTGTGGCGTTCTTTTTTTCCTGAATTTTTCATGTTTGTCGCGACTCGGCAAAAAAAGTAAAGAAATCGTAAAAAATATGTTGAATGAGATTCAAGATATTGTATCTTGATAAAATAAACAGCCGTATTTTGCCAAAGACAGATTTTTTCGTTAATTAAGGACCGTGTTTGATGTGTTTCTTTGAACAGAATTTTAAGGGATATAAAGTTTTCCTGCAGGTTGTTCTGTTTTCTTTGCTGACCGTTTCCTGTACGATTCAGACAGAGCCGACAACTTTGGGAGAACGTTCCGCCAGAGCGGCTGTTGATAAGGCGGCTTTGTTCGGCGGTCAGGAAGAAATCATCAAGCCGATTACGTTATATGAAGCTATCGCCAGGGCAATTAAATATAACTCCGATCAAAGGGTTGCTTTGATGGAACAGGCCGTCGCTTACGGTATCGCGGAATCTTCATCGATTGATCTGCTGCCGCAACTGGCCGCCGGCGGCGGGTTCGCAACGCGGTCCAATCGTTTGGCCGTTTCCGCCAAATCCGTTGAAACGGGCAGTCAGACTTTGGAAGAGTCTTATATTGAAGATAAATCCGTCCGCGGTGCGCAGTTGCAGGTCGTGTATAATGTATTGGATTTCGGCATCAGTTATGTGAATGCCAGGCAGGCGTCTGATAAGCGTTATGTCAGTGAAGAAATCCGCCGTAAATCCGTTCAGCAGGTTGTTCATGAAGTGCGAACCTCTTTCTGGAAAGCCGCCGCGGCGCAGCGGATTATCGAAGATATGGGCGTTTTGATTGCCGCCGTGCAGGACGAGCTGGTGCGTGTGAATGACGGCAGCTTGTCCGATAAAACGACAGATCAGCTGAAAGAGCAGAAAAAGCTGTTGACGGCGTTGAAAAGTCTGATGGATCTGCGCAATGATATTTTAACGGCCAAAGCTGAATTGGGCGCTTTGATGAATTTGCCGCCGAACGCCGAATTTGTTCTGGATATTCCGCCGGATATGGATAATCCGAAAATTGTCCGCGATCTGGGGCAGATCGATTTGGAACATTTTGCTTTGGTCAATCGTCCGGAACTGCGAATTAATGACTATGAAGCTCGGATCGCCGCTTTGGAAGCAAAAAAGGAAATGTTGCGATTGTTCCCGGGAATTGAATTCGGCGCGGGAGTTAATTACAACTCTAATTCTTATCTGAAAAATAAAAATTGGGCTGACGCCGGAATCGGCGTGACGTGGAATCTGATGAATCTGTTTTCGCGTCCGCAGGCTATTCGGCTGGCAAAAAGCAAAGAAGAGCTGGAACGGCTGCGGCGGCTGGCCATGACAATGGCGGTGATGTCGCAGGTTAATATTTCCTATTTGCAGTTAAGGCAGGCCGCTGAAGGATTTGAAGTGGCAAATTCTTTGGACAAAGTTAACGACGGATTGTGGCAGAAGTCTTTCGCCGAAAAAAACAAAACCGTTCAGGAAAGGCGTGAAACTTTGTTCGTCGCCGTCGACAGGTTGGTGTCTCATTTAAAGCGTGATTTCGCTTATGCCGATTACAAAGGGGCGGAAAGCAATTTATTCGTCGCGCTGGGGGTTGATCCTTTGCCACGTTTTATCGCGCAGGCAAGTGTGCACTCTATTGCGGAAACTTTGGAAGATAACTTGTCCCGCAATGCGCCGCGCGGGTTTAAAGACGTTTCTTATGACCGGCCGCCTTCGGACAGGGCGCATCTGACGGCGTTGAGCAAAGATCAGCGCGCCAAGCTGTTGGAATGGTCCGGTCTGCGCCGTGTTAATAAAAAAGGAGCGCCGTTGGCGCAAAGAGCCGTTGATGATCCCGTCGTTTTAAAAGGAGCGGTTCCTTCGGTCAAAAAGCGGGCTGCCGGCGGAAAAGCGCGGAAAGATGAAAATAACAATATTCCCGCCGGATTTAAGTTACTGCAGCTGTCTTCGTTCGCACAGTTGGACAAAGCGCAGATCTATTGGCAGGAGCTGGTGGCGGCGGATCCCGCTCTGGCGGCTTATTCTCCGATTTACAGGGAAGTCAATGTCAGCGGAAAAATGAGATTCAGAACATTTATCGCCGATACGGAAAGTCGTTTGAGGGATATTTGCCGGCGTTTGGCGGCCGAATTGAAATCTTGTCTGATCGTTCAAAAGTAAGTTATGTCCGAGATTGAAACAAAGCGGTTGATATTGCGTCCGTTTGTTAAAAATGACGTAACGGCCTTGTTCCGGATTATGAGCGATGCGGCGGTAAACAGATTTTTACCCTTATTTCCTTTGAAAACGATTGAAGAAGCCGAAAATTATCTGCAGGAAAAATATCTGAACCGTTATGAAGCCGGCGTGGATTTTTATTACGCGCTTTGTTTCAAGGCGGATAATGTACCGATCGGCTATATCAAAGTCGGTGAAGACGACAGTCATGATCTGGGATATGGGCTGTGCCGGGAATATTGGAACAAAGGAATAATGACCGAAGCTTGTCTGGCCGTTCTGGAAGCCGTAAAAAAAGCCGGGCTGCCGTATGTGACGGCAACGCATGACGTCAATAATCCGGCCAGCGGGGAAGTCATGCGGAAAGCAGGATTAATATACAGGTATTCTTATGAGGAATTATGGCAGCCCAAAAACATACCGGTGATTTTCCGGTTGTATCAGATTAATTTTGACGGGCAGGACGGTCGTGTTTATAAAAAATATTGGGATAACGCTTCTGTGCGCTTTGTCGAAAATCTATAGCGAAAAAGAAATTACTGGCAAGCCGGTTGTTTTTTTCCTTTAGGCGGCAGATCCGCGATTTCTTTTGCCTGTTCCGCCGCCTTCTGCGTCGGGCGGGGAGAATGAAACTCTTTGCCTGTCAAGAGGCTCTTGACAGATCCGACGGCGAAAAATTGTTCGTAAAGTGTCGCGGACATCTTCATTCCTTTCTGCAATACTGTAAAAAGTATCCGTCAAAAAGAAAAATTTGTCAAATTATTCCCGGAGATTCATCATGTATCCGGAAATTATCCGATCATTGTCAAACTTTTCCCATATATCCGAAGACAGGCGGGAAAAAACGGTGTTGATTAAATTTACAAGGGCAAAAACAAGTAGTTTAAGCGGCGTGATCGTTAAAAAGTTCCGGCAGAGCGTCAATGGCGTCGTCAATGAGTTTTTGGCCGTCTTCCCCGGATAATTTTTCCGTCAGGATTTGTTCAACGGTTTGCATGGCGATCGCAATGGCTTTATTGCGTACTTCTTCGGAAGCTTCTTCCGCCGCGCGGTCTAAGCGCTGTTCCGCGGCGGCTTCGCGGTTTTTAAGTTTTTGTTCAAAATCTTTTTGGATTTCTTCTTTCAGCCGGCCGGCATTTGCTTCCGCTTCCTTTAAAGCGTCGCGGGTCATCTGTTCCATTTTTTCATGCCGGTCCGTATATTCGGCCAGCAGTTGTTCCGCTTGGCGGCGCAGCTGCGAGGCTTCGTCCAGTCTGGCGGCTATCCCGTCGGCTCTGGCCTGCAAAAGTGACGAAACGGCTTTGCCGGACAGTTTGATCAAAGCGATGATTGTCAGGCAAAAGGCAATGCCGACCCAGAACGTCGGATCCTGAAACAAATTGTGTTCCGCGACATGAGCCGTTGTTGTCGTGGCAAAAGCAGGGGAAATAATCATATTGTTTTTTCCATTACAGAGGCTGTTTTTTGTTTTATTTCATCAGCTGAAACGGCAATTCCCGCAACTTTGCGGGTTATTTGATCCGTCAGGCTGCCGGATATTGCCGCAATATCCTGCAAGGCTTTTTCCTTGGCGGTATTCAGCGTTTGTTCCTTTTCGGCAATGTGCGCCGCAAGGCGTCGGGCAAAGTCCGTTTCCATCTGTTTGGTTAACGCCTGCGCTTCTTCCTGCGCTTTGGCAAGAGCCGCCTGCGTCTGTTCTTTGACCGAAGCCTGCGCCTGTTCCAATTCTTTAAGCAGGCGAGCGGCTTCGGTTTTCAGTTCATCGGTTTTTTTGATGTCGTTTTCAATCCGGGACCGCCGCGCGTCCACCGTCGCGCGCATCGCCGGCATGACAAAACGCCATATCACCAAAAACATGGTGCAGAATGTGATTAACATCCAAAAGCTTTGGGAGGCATACCATGTCGGATCAAGCTGCGGCAGCATTGTTCGTCGGTCCTTTTTAAATTGAAAATTACAAGAACAACATAATTAACGCGATCACCAGCGCGTACAGCGCAATCGCTTCCGTCGCGGCAAAGCCGATCAGACCAAACGCGTTGACGTCGTTCTTTACCGTCGGATTGCGACCGACCGTGTCAATCATCGTGATCCAGATCTTGGACACGCCTTCCGCAGCGGTTTTCATGCTTAAAGCGCACAGCGCGGCCGCTAAAAATTTTGCTGCATCCGCAATGTATTTTGCATATTCGGCTTCCATATTCATATCCTTCCTAAAAAAGTACCTTCACAAAAACAAGAACTAATGCGCGTGCAGCGCATCGTTCAGATAAACACAGGTCAGAATAGTATAAATATACGCTTGCAAGACTGCAATCCCCATTTCAAAAACGGTTAACAGGGAAATGAATACAAGCGGCAACCACCCGCCCCAGAAACTTAAATCGTAAATAAAACCGGCAATGACCTTTAACATAATGTGACCGACCATCATGTTAACGGTTAAACGCACCGTCAGGCTGAACGGTTTGGAACAAAAAGAAATGATTTCAATCGGAACCAAAATCGGCGCGATCGCTATCGGCGTGCCGCTGGGAAAAAAGTTCGTAAACCAGTTCAAACCGCGTTTTTTCAGTCCGGCAAACACTGTCACCAAAATGGCAAACACGGATAAAGAGCCGACCGCCGCAAAGTGGCTGGTGTAGGTGAAGCTGTAAGGCAGCAGGCCCAGCAGATTGCCCAAAACAACAAACATAAACAGGGTAAAGATAAACGGAACGTATTTCCGTCCCGCCGGGCCGACCATTTCGTTGACCATGCCGGTTATCAGTTCGTATACAATTTCCGCAACCGACTGCAGTTTTGTCGGAATAAGATTCCTTTTGCGCATGGCGATAATGAAAAACGCCGAACAGACAACAACGCCCAATGCCATAAACAAAGATGAATTCGTAAAGGATAAATCAATACCGTCAACTTTGGGCAGAGAAATAACGGGTTTTATTTCAAATTGTTCTATCGGACCGGACACTGCTTATTCCTTTCCCTGCGGGGTTTGCCGGTCTTCGCTGCGCCGTTTGTCATAACGCTGCAGAAAACGAACGACATTCAATACGCCGGCGATGCACCCCAATATTAAAAAAACGGCAATAAAAACGGGACGTGTTCCCAGCCAACGGTCCAACCCGTACCCGATTCCCAAACCGCATATAACCCCGGCGATCAGGTCTGACACAACATTAAAAGCCAACCACATCATTCGTCCGATCGGGTGGGGCGACGATGAATGCGATCCCTGAACACCGGACGTCCGGCGCCGCAGAGCGTTCAGGCGTTCGTCAATTTCTCGCAGAGCATCGGCAGAGGGCTTTTGCTGTTGTTCTTCAGGCACTGTTTCACCTTCAGGCGTTGTGTATGCTACGAAGTCAATTCGGAAATGTCAAGAATTTCCGCGCTACGGCGCTGTTGGCGCGGGGGCGGTTTCCTGTCGTGCCGGAGCGGCGGGCCATGAGCCTTTGTAGGTTTTTTTCAGGCGTTCGATCGCCCGGTCAAGGTCTGAACGGCTGGGGACGCCTTCAAGAAATTCCTTTTCTTTGCCCAGCTGCAAAATCAACGTCGGCGTTGCGTGAATTTTAAACTGCATGATCGCCAGATTGCGTTGGCGGGTCAGTTCCTTTAACGCCGATTCGTCCGTCGCGCAGGCGGTCATTTCGTCTTCGGTCAGGCCGGCCAGTTTCGCATACGGCAGCAAGGCTTCCTGCAAATTAGGCGCCACCGCCCATTTCATCTGGTTTTCAAACAAGGATTCCATAAAGGCAAAATACTGTTCGCCCGACAGGCAGCGGGAAATCAACGATGCGGTCACGGCGCGCGTGTCAAGCGGAAAGTCTTCCAAAATAATCAGCGCTTCGTTTTTATCTACGTATTTTTCCTGTATGTACGGCATCAGTTGCGTATGAACAACAGGGCAGTGAGGGCAGGTCAACGATGTGAAAATATGGATTTTTAAAGGGGCTTCCCTGTTCCCGATCGTTTTTTCGGAAAAATCAAAAACGGGTTTGGGGGATTCCGTTTCCGCAGATGGCGTTTCTGACGCTGCCGGTCGGGTCGACGCCGTTGTTTCGGGGGCGGGCGAGCCGGTAAAAAAGTTTTTGATCTTTTGGAACCACGACGTTTCGGTCTGAGCCAAAGCGGAGGAAGACGTCAACGTTAAAAGCAAAAAGCTGAAAATAAAACTTTTTGTGGTGTTTCTCATACGATTAATCTCCTTAAAAACTGCTGTTCAGTCCTTTATAAACGAAAAAACAAAAGCTGTTAATTATTTTTTGGAGGTATGCAAAAGCAAGCCCAGTTCCGCGGCGGCGTTTCGCAGGGCTTCGTCTTCTATATCGGACGTCAGGGCGTTTATTTCCGCCTGTTCCCGCGGTTCGGGAGGGCGAAACGGTGCAGGAGAAGAAAAGCGGGGAGCCGCGCCGCCTTGGGTCAGGCGGATATCGGCAACGGCAGGATAGCCGAAATACGAATTGATTTTTTCCAGAATTTGTTCCTTGCGGGCATTAAATTCAACGGCGTAAGCGCCGCTGAAAGCTTTAACGTGCAAAACGGCCCGGTCGGGAGACGTTTTTGAAAAAGAAACGGAGGCCGGCGTGACTCCGGCAGACAGGGCGCGACCGAGTATGTCTTCCCAATGAGAAAGAATATCCGCCTGAATAAAGCCTTTCTTGCCCAAAAGGGGATTAAGCAGGCGGCGGGCGTCCAACCCGAAAGAAACAAGCCCCGTACAGCGGCGGGGCGGATCTTCGGCCGCTGTTTTTTCTTTTTTTCGTTCCTTCCCGGTCATGCAAAGTCGCCGCGGGCAAATTCGTCTAGGCGGTCTTCGCGGATCGCCCGGCGGATATCGCGCATCAGATCCTGATAATACGTCAGGTTATGCCAGGTCAGCAGCATGACGCCCAGTATTTCCTTTGTCCTGACAAGGTGGTGCAGGTAAGCTCTGGAATAATTGCGGCAGGCCGGGCAGCGGCATTGAGCGTCAATCGGCGCAGGATCGTCCTTGTGTTTGGCGTTCCTGAAATTCAATGTGCCGTTGCGGGTAAAAGCCTGTGCCGTCCGGCCGGAACGGGTCGGCATGACGCAGTCAAACATGTCAACGCCGCGCAGAACGGCTCCGACGATGTCGGACGGGCGGCCGACGCCCATTAAATAGCGCGGGCGGTCCGTCGGCAAGTGCGGCGTCGTCGCGCTGATCGTGTCAAACATCAGATCCTGGCCTTCGCCGACCGCCAGGCCGCCCAAAGCATAGCCGTCAAAGCCGATGTCCGTCAGAGAATGGCAGGATTCTTCGCGTAAGTCAGTGTGAACGCCGCCCTGAACAATGCCGAATATGCCGTAGCCGTCCCGGTCAATAAAAGCGTCCTTTGACCGTTTGGCCCAGCGCATTGACCGGCGTGTTGAATCGGCGACGTATTTGCGTTCGGCCGGGTAAGGGGGACATTCGTCAAAACACATGGTGATGTTACTGTCCAGTTTGTGCTGAATGCCGATGGAAATTTCCGGTGACAACCTGCAGGGGCTGCCGTCAAAATGAGAACGAAAGTCAACGCCGTCCTCTGTAATCGTGCGCAGTTTTGACAGCGACATTACCTGAAAACCGCCCGAATCGGTTAAAATCGGTTTGTTCCAGTTCATAAATTTATGCAGGCCGCCCAGCTGTTCAATCTTGTCGGCGCCGGGACGCAACATTAAATGATACGTGTTGCCCAACAGAATCTGCGCCCCCGTTTCTGCAACGGATTCCGGCAGCATCGCTTTGACGGTCGCGGCGGTTCCCACAGGCATAAAAGCCGGGGTTTCCACAATTCCGTGCGCCGTGTGAAGACGGCCCAGACGAGCCCGACCGCATGTCTTTTCTATTTCAAATTTCAGCATTCAAATCCCCCTGTCCGAATAAACCGGAGCTAAAACATTTTATATCAAAAAGTCAAGCGCTTTAGTCGGAGCAAAGAAAACAACAGACAAAACAAGGAAAGGACGGCAGTCCGAAAAAAGAGGGACAACCGGAGAAAATTACAACCGAAAAAAATCGAATCCGTTTTTGAAAAACTGCGGAAAAGGCCTTAAAAGCGGCGCTTTCCGTACCGTTAAAGAAAAAAGAAGTCTAGAAAAATAAAAAATATAACAAAATGTGTTGACATTTAAAAAATTATATGACATATTGTTAATACACTTGATGCTGTGTCTTTGAAATCAAAGCGTTCCTGTTCAGGAGCGCTTTTTTTATGTCAAAAGGAGAAAAAAATGGGACTTGGAAAAAGTTTAAAAAAATTGGGCAAAAGAGTCGTTTCAGCAGTGACCGATCCGAAAAATCTGATTAACCCTTTGTTTTCAGTTACCGAGTTGGGGGAAGGCGTTTATAACGAGTACAGGCAGGCCGTGAAAGCGGATAAAGAAAAAGAAGCCGCCCGACAGCAGGCGGAAATTGATGCCTCCAACAAAGCGTTTCAGGAGGACCTGGATAAAAAAAGGCGAAATTCAAAAAGGTCAAACGTTATTTTCGCCGGCGTGTTGGGAGGAAACAAAAGCGTAGGATTGGGCGGACAGAAAAATTTGCTGGGGTTATGACAATGTCCGATTCATATTCTTTGGCAGATAAAATTATCCGAAAAACGGACGAACTGAAATCCGGGCGGGTTAATTTTGAAAAGCTGTGGCAGGAAATATCAGAGCTTGTTTTACCGAGAAAAGCCGATTTTACCGTAAAACAGGAAGCCGGAGTCAACCGGACAAGAAAATTGTTTGAAACAACGGCTGTCAATGCCGCCGAAATTTTGGCGGCTGGGCTGCACGGGCTGATGACGAATCCGTCCGGAAAATGGTTTTCTTTGTCCGTCCCGAAATATAAAGACGTTCCTGAAGTCACCGACTGGATCGTACAGGCCGAACAGGTCATTGCAGATGAAATCGTGCGCCCGTGTGCAGGATTCGCTACAAATATTCATGAAGTATATCTGGATCTGGCCGTTTTGGGAACGGCAGGGCTGTATGTCGGGTGGAGTGAGGAAAATGAGGGATTGCTGTTTCAGTCGCGTTTTCTGGGGGAATTGTTCCTGGAAGAAAATGCGGCGGGACAGGTTAATCAGGTATACCGCGTTTTCAAAATGTCTTTGGATAAAATCGTTCAGACGTGGGGACGGGACGTTTTGCCCGAAAAACTGCAGGCCGTTTTTGAATCGGAAAACCGGGCGGAACGTGAATACGAAATCATTCATGCCGTAATTCCGAACGCTTTATATGAAAAAGGAAGCGTTTTTCAAAAACCCATCAGTTCGATATATATTTTAAAAGAAGAAAAAACGTTGTTGTTTTCCGGCGGTTTTGAAGAAATGCCTTTGTTCGTTACGCGGTGGTGCAAAGCGTGTACGGAAGTATACGGCAGATCGCCGGCGGCGGCAGTTCTGCCTGATATCAAAATGATTCAGGAAATGATGAAAGAAACGATTATCGCCGCTCAGCTGGCTAACCGGCCGCCTCTGTTAGTCAGAGATGACGATCAGTTCGCACCGGCCGCAACGGTGCCGGGCGGCATTATTCGTTATACCGGCGAAGCCCCGAAAGCGTTCGTCAGCGGAGCAAATTCCGGCGTCGGGCTGGAAATCATGAATGAAATCAGAGCCCGGATCAAAACGGCATTTTACAACGATCAGCTGACCAGTACCGAAAACGTGCAGATGACGGCGACCGAGGTTTTACAGCGTACGGAAGAAAAAATGCGTCTGTTGGGGCCGGTGTTCGGGCGTTTGCAGACGGAACTGTTGGGGCCGATGATGAATCGGATTTTCGGGTTGTTGATCCGTCACGGCAAGATGGTTCTGCCGGAAGGAATTTCATTTTCCGACGTCAGAATCGAGTATGTGTCGCCGTTGTCTTTGGCGCAAAAGCATTTGCAGGCCAGAGCCGTAATGCAGACTCTGGAACTGGCCGAAGGATTTCTGAAAATTCAGCCGGAAGCCGCAAATGTGTTCAATGTTCCGGAAGCTATCCGCAAAATCGGAGAAATGTACGGCGTCAGCAGTACTTTGTTTAATGTCGGAGTCGAGGAAAAATCCAATGACGGACAATCTTAAAAAGAAAAAAATCAGCAAAGCGCTGCAGCTGGTTCAGGCCTACAAGGCTGTTTTTTTATCTGAAAACGGGCAGGCCGTTTTACGGGATCTGGCCGACAAATGTCATATGCTGTCGCCGGTAACGGACGTGTCAAATCCAAACGGGTTTTCCGCCGCAAGCGCTTTTTACGACGGAAAACGGGCAGCTTTTTTGGACATTATTAAAATGTCCGCCTGTGATGAGCAAATGCTTATCGCGTTATTGCAAGAAACTGAAAGGAATAAAAATGAATCATGATTTACCCATGTCGCAGGAAAATATGTCCGGCGAAATGATTGATGAAATTATCGATGAAGAGGCTTTTGAGGAATTTAAAAGTCTGGCCGAAGATCTGCGTCTGTCCGAAGAACAGGCGCAGGGAATCTGGGATTGGATTGTCGAAGGGGCTTTGCGGTTCATCGGCGATCTGGACGTAAAAGCGCAGGCGTACTGTAACGAAACGGAAAACCAGCTGCGCAGCGTTTACGGACGCGATTTTGAAGCCAAGCAAAAAGCGGTGCAGAATTTGATCCGGAAATACGGCGGGGACGAGCTGGTTTCTTTTTTGAAAAACAGCGGTATCGGAAATTGTCGGGAAATCATCGCTTTTCTGATTAAGTTGGCCGATGCCGCAGGAGAAGACAGAGGATTGGCCGGGGAAAAGGCGTCCGTTTTGTCTTCCGAAGAAAAAATTAAGGCGGAAATCGCCAGACTGATGGCCGTTCCCGCCTATATGCAGGCCAGGCACCCCGAACACGAAACAACGGTTCAGCAGGTGTATCGTTTGAGAAAACGTTTGTTCGGTGAAGAATAACCGTTTTTCAAAAACGAATTCAGGCGCTCCGTTTTTAACGGAGCTTTTTTTATATTCATAATTATGAAAGAGGAAAATATGAGCACACAAATCACAACATCGTTTGTCAATCAGTACAGTTCCAATATTCAGGCGCTGGTTCAGCAGAAAGGATCCAAGCTGCGCGATTTGGTCGGTTTTGAATCCGTTCGCGGTAAAAGCCTGTTTATTGATCAGATCGGTCAGGTGGCCGCCGTGAAAAAAACGACCCGGCACGCCGATACGCCGCAGTCCGACACGCCCCATAAACGCCGTAATTTAAAGCTGGAAACATATCATTGGGCGGATTTGATTGACAATGATGACAAAATAAGAATGTTGATCGATCCGACAAGCGATTATGCCAATGCCGCTGCTTGGGCCATGGGGCGCGCGATTGACGAAGCGATTGTAACGGCGGCTTTGGGAACGGCCTATACCGGAGAAACTGGAGCGACCGCCGTGACTTTGCCGGCAACGCAGGTCGTTGATTCCGCCTGTGCGTCAAAATTTACGTTCGACAAATTGCGCGAAGTCAAGCGTATGTTTGATAAATGTGACGCTCCCAGCGAAGGGCGCGTCATTGTTTTATCTGCCCAGCAGTTGGACGATTTGTTAAGCGAAACAAAAGTAACGTCGGCCGATTATGCTTCCGCCAAAGCTTTGGTCCGCGGCGAACTGGATACTTTTATGGGATTTAAGTTCGTTCAGCTGAATGCGAAAAACAGCGACGGCGATTTGATTTTGCCGGACGTTATGTCAACGGCAGAAACGCCGACGGTGATCGGGCGTTCCTGTTTTGCTTTTCAGTCTGACGGCATCAAGCTGGGAATCGGTCAGGATATCGTCGGGAAAATTACGGAGCGCGACGATAAATGTTTCGCAACGCAGGTTTATTACGAAATGTCGATCGGCGCCGTGCGCATGCAGGAAGAACTGGTCGTTAAAATTAACTGCAAAGAATAAGCTTGTCTTAAAAAGCGGCAGAAATATTTCTGCCGCTTTTTTTGTTTTGCTTCCCTTAAGGAGAAAAAAATGACTTCCATTGTTGCCGTTTGTAACCGGGCCTTGTCCAAAATAGGGGACGAATTGATCATTATGTCCTTAGACGATGAAACAAAGCCCGCCCGGTATTGCAAAGCTTTATATGCCGATACGCGCGATTTTGTTCTAAGGTCTTATCCGTGGCGGTTCGCCCTGAAACGCTATATTCTGGCGCCGTTAAAGGAAAAACCTTTATTCGGATATGATTATCAGTTCGTTGTTCCGTCTGATTGTCTGCGCGTTTGGAAAACGCGGGAACAGCAGCGTTATCAGGTTGAAGGACGGTATATTCTGGCAGATCAGAATGTATTCGCTTTTATCGGTATTTCCAGAATCGAAGACGCCGCGCAGTTCGACCCCATGTTTGTGGAAGCGCTTTCTTTGCGTTTGGCGGCAGAGCTGGCCGTTCCTTTGACGGCGTCGGTTTCTTTGAAAGAAAACCTGGCTAAAGAATATCAACAGTTTGTCCAGCAGGCAAAAACAGCGTCGGCTATGGAAGGAATTCAGGATATCTATGTGCCGCAGGGGTGGTTGGAGGCCAGAGAATAATGTCATATGCTGCAGCTTTAGTCAGGTTTAACACCGGTGAAATTTCCGAATTAATGAGCGGGCGCATTGATACCGAAGAATATAAAGGCGCCTGCAGAATTTTAAAAAATTTCATTCCGTCCGTTCAGGGGCCGGTATCCAGACGCGGCGGAACGCGTTTCGTCGCGGCGGCCAAATATCATGATAAAAAATCACGGCTTTTTTCTTTTCAGTTTTCCGCGACGCAGTCATATCTGTTGGAATTCGGAGACCAATATGTTCGTATTTTTTATCACCGACAGCCGGTTGTCAATGCAAGCGGCGCGCCGATAGAAATCAGTATACCGTATACGCAAAACGATTTGGATAATTTATATTTTTCGCAGTCCGGAGATGTTGTTTATATCGCTCACCCGTCGTTTCCGTTAAGAACGATTACGCGTTATTCTCAGACTGACTGGCGGACGGCGGAAGTTCAGATGACCGACGGGCCTTATCTGCCGGTGCATACCGGAGACATTACGTTAACGCCTTCTGCGACGACGGGAAATATTACCATTACGGCTTCCGGAGATGTTTTTGCGGCTACTGATATCGGACGCCATGTCCGGATCATGCAGCCGAACAATCCGAATGTTCAATGGGGCGCGGCAAAAATTACGGGGTTTACCAATGCGCGCAGTGTCAGCGCGACAGTGTTCGGTGATTTGCCGTTTTTAAACACGACGGCGTCCAAGTCGTGGCGGCTGGGTGTTTTTTCGGCGACAACGGGATATCCGGCTGTCGTGACGTTTTTTGAACAAAGGCTGATTTTAGGAAAAGGAAACGGTATCTACGGATCAAAAACGGGGCAGTATGAATTTTTTTCGCCGACGTCGGCAAGCGCTGCCGTGACGTCGCAGTACGGGTATGGTTACGAATTGTCGTCGGATCAGATTAACGATGTATGCTGGTTGTCTTCGGGACGGGTTCTGGCGATCGGAACGGTCGGCGCCGATTTTACTTTGGAAACAGTCGGCGGAGAAGGAACCATTCCGATGAGCGTCAAGGCGCAGCGTCATTCGACTTACGGCAGTGAGGCCGTCGCGCCGATCAAAGTCGGCAGCACGACTTTGTTCGTTCAGCATTACGGCAGAAAACTGCGCGCTTTTATGTATGACAGTAATTCCGACGGGTATATTGCCAGAGATTTAACGACGCTGGCGCCTCATATGACATACAGCGGCATTAAAGAAATGGCTTTGCAACAAGAGCCCGTGCCGGTTATTTGGTGCATATTGAAAAACGGAACGCTGGCCGGATTGACGTATGAAGCGGCGGAATCCGTCGAAGCCTGGCATTCTCATGAACTGCCCGGCGCTTATATTGAAAGCATTGCGACGCTGCCGTCGGAAAACGGAGGGCATGATGAATTGTTTTTGCTGGTCCGCCGGCAAATTAACGGAGAAACAAAACGTTACATCGAAGTGATGGAAACGGGTATCGAAGAAAATGCCGAAGGTTCCGAAGAATGTTTCTTTGTTGACAGCGGACTGTCGTATCACGGAGAAAAAGTCGCGCGGGTGGCCGGGCTGGATCATCTGGAAGGGGAAACCGTAGCCGTTTTGGCGGACGGAGCCGTTCAGACTGAAAAAGTAGTTCAAAACGGAGCGATTGATCTGGATACGCCGGCCTGTGTCGTTCATGTGGGGCTGCCTTTTGTGTCGGTTCTGCAGACGATGCCTTTGGTCGGCATCGGGCATGACGGCATATCCGAAGGATCAACCAAACGTATTTCCGGTTTGCTGTTGCGTCTTTACAAAACGCTGGGATTTTCGATCGGTTCTCCTGAACGTGTCGAAAGGCAGAGTTTTCGCAGTTCCAGCGATCCGATGAATGCTCCGCCGGCATTATTTTCAGGCGATAAAAAAGTTTCGTTCTGTGCGCAGTGGGAACGTTTTTCCGATATCCGCATTGAACAGGACCAGCCTTTGCCTTTAACGATTTTGGGCATTTTCCCGCTGGTTTCGACAAACAGAATATAAGGAGATTTTAAAATGAGCAAAGCAGCTTTTTCAACACTGATGAACAGCGCGAAAAGCACGTTTAATTTATTGAAAGAATGGCAGGATTCAAAAAATGCCGAAGAGGATTATTACCGGCAGGCCGACAATGTTATCAGGCAGAACCGCAATGAAACGCAGAAATTGAAACGCGAAAATGATGAGGAAAGAGGCGAAGCGGTCGCCAAAGCCGGAGCGTCGGGCATTAACGTGTCGTCGTTTAACGATGCTCTGTTGTACAACGATTTAAAAACAGCGCGTGAAGTTTACGATAAAGAACAACAGGCCAGAGAACAGGCTTATAGTTTGCGCCGACAGGCGAAAAACGAACGCAGAAACAGAAAAGGCAAAGCTTTTTCTTATTCCGTCGGTCTGCTGACGGATTTTGGCGGCTTCGGCAGTTAAATCCCGAAAGGAGAAACGTTATGGGAAATATCAAAGAGGGCGTTACGATTTCTGCCGGTTTGACCGCTCCGGCGTGGCTGCCGGCGTTAAACGAATGGGTCGGCTGTCTGATCGGAATCGCCACACTGTTGTATATCTGCGTGAAAATATATGTGTTGTTGTATCGTTCGGGGGCGCCGGAATGATTTCAAAAAAAGGCGTGGAGCTGATCAAATCTTTTGAAGGTTTCGCTCCTCTGGAATACACCTGTGTCGCCGGGAAAAGAACAATCGGTTACGGTCATGTGCTGGGGCCCGAAGAAAAATATGTCTGCGGCGTTTGTGAACGCGAAGCCGAACGGCTGCTGAAACAGGATCTGGACATTGCCGAAAAAGCGGTTGAAAAGCTGGTTGAGGTTCCTTTGTCGGACTGCCAGAAAGACGCTTTGGTCAGTTTTGTTTTTAACGTCGGAATCAGAGCGTTTCAGAAATCCACGTTGTTAAAGGAATTAAATGCCGGCCGGTATGACCGGGTGCCGCGGCAGCTGCAACGCTGGATATATGTCAACGGTCGTCCCTGCGGCGGATTAATACGGCGCAGACAGGCGGAAGCTGCTTTGTTTGCGAAACCTGCGGGACGGAAACGTCCCGTTTTTTTATGAAAGGAAAAAGCATGAATTGGGAAAATATCATTTTGTTTTTTGAACAGGCCGTTTTTTGGTTCGGTACGGTTGTGGCCGCCGCGTCGGTTATCATAAAAGCGACGCCGACGCAGAAAGACGACGCCGTTCTGGCAAAAATCATCAAGGTGTTAGATCTGGTTTCCATTGTCAACGCCAAGATTCAGGAAAATAAAGAAACGTCGCAGAAAGAAAAAAATGCTGCCTGATGGTATGGGAATTATCGGCGCCGTCGCTGTGTTACTGGCAGCGCTGTTGTCTTTTTTCGCATATAAATTCGGCAGAGCGCAGGAAAAAATTGATCATGAACGGGAAAAATCAAAAACGGCGGCTTATATTCGTTCTTTGCGTCGCCGGCTTGACAATTCAGATATTGTTGAGCGGTTGCACGATACGTTTAAACGGTGATTTTTGTGATGTTTATCTGCCGGTTTTCCCTGACTATGAAAAAGATACGCCGGAAACAATCAGACAGATTGACCAGAACAACATTATTTATCAGGAATGTTTATAAAAAAACAGCCCGCTTCGGCGGGCTGCTTTTTTTTATCTGGCTGTTTCCGTCACTGTTTCTGCCGCTTCGGTCTGCTGTGTGGCTGGCGGCATATTGGCGCGCCGGCGGCGACGTCTCTCCCGTCTTGCCTCATTGTCGTCTTTTTGTTCGGTTCCCCGTTTTTCCTGTCCTTTTTCTTCTTTCGCCCGCTGATCCCGGATTAAGGCTTCGATTAAAGGATTATCATAGACGTTCTTTTCTTCTTCTTTTGTTTCATATTGAGAAATATCAACCCCGAAATCTCTGTATTGTTGAGCAATCTGCGCTTCCATTTCATCAATGGCCATCTGCTGGCGCTGGTTAAACAGCTCGATTAAATTCAAAGTGCTTTGAATCATCGGGTTCGCCAGGGAAATTTCATCAAGAGTCATGCCCGCTTCCAATTTATTGCGGAAAGGAACGGCGTCCTGATTACCCAGCAGAACGGCGGTCTGGTACCATTTGTAGGCAAAGATTTTGCTTTGGCTGACGCCGTTGCCGTTTTCATAGAGTTTTCCCAATTCCAGCTGGGAAGGAGTATGATTTCTCATCGCGGCAGAGGTGAAACAGTCTGCGGCGGCCATATAAGCGTCGCTGTTCGCATCGCTTAACAGCAGCATACCGCGTTCATATAAAGCTTCGGGGTCTGTCATTTTGGCACATACCGCACTGGCGTTGATGTATTTTGCCAGCGTGTTTTCCTGTTCGCCTTCCGAATCTTTAAAACTTGTTTGCGCGCAAACGCTGCCGGATCCGATAAAAAAGAACAAAAAAGTAAGAAATGCCTTGAACACGGGATCATATCCTTAAATAATAAGTTTCATCAACAAACGACACGAATGTCATATCTTTATCAAATTTTAAGCTAAATAGGCGAAAAATGAAACGGCTTTTATATATTTTTTCTTTTTTCCTGTTTTTTGCCGCGTCATACGGGCGGGCGCAAACTGCGGGGCAGGCCGAATTGCTGGCGCAGCGGGAAAATATCGCGCCGGGGCAGGAATTTTATTTGGCTTTGGAATTAACACTGCCGCGCGGAGGCCATGTTTATTGGAAAAATCCGGGAGACGCCGGGGAAGCCGTCGACCTGAAATTAAACCTGCCGCCCGGATTTCGGGAAAAAGGGCGTTATTGGCCGGCGCCGGAAAAATTTACGGTCGGCCCTTTTACAGAGTACGGTTACCGTTCTCGGGCGTATCTGCTGGTAAAAATTCAGGCGCCCGAAAACCTGCGGACGGGGGAGATTTTTGAAATTTCAGGCCGGGCGGTCTGGCTGGCCTGTTTTAACGAATGTATTCCCATGGCGCAGGACGTCGCTGTTTTGATTGCCGCGGGACAAGAAGCCGGCGGAGAGGAAAATGAAGAAGTCCTGCACATGATTTCGGAATTGCCGGACAAAGAAGAGGAAGCCGTCTTTTTTGAAACGCCGGATTCTCTGATTTTGTCCGTTCCGGCGGAAAAACAGGCTCGAAGCGCTTATTTCTTTCCGGCTGACCAGAAAGTGCTGGCATATTCCGCGCCGCAGAACATAAAAACGGCGGACGGAAAAATGTATTTGTTTATGAAAAAAGCTCCGGCGGAAGTTTTTATGCCGGCCGACATTCTGAACGGGACGGTCGTTTTTTATAACGTTCAGGGGGAACGGATCCGGGCGGCGGACGTTTTGGCCGTAAAAACGGAAGAAAATCTGCCCGTTTTTTCGGAGCCGTTTGTTCTTTTTGATTTTATGACGGCTTTGTTGTTTGCTTTTCTGGGCGGCGTTTTATTAAATCTGATGCCATGTGTTTTTCCTGTTTTGTCTTTAAAGGCGTTCCGGCTGTTAAATGCGGGGCGGGACATTCCGCCGGCGGAACGGCGGCGGGCGGGGATCAGTTATGCGGCGGGCGTGCTGGTTTCTTTCATGGCCGTCGGACTTGTTTTGATTGCTCTGCGCGCCGCCGGATCGGAAATGGGGTGGGGATTTCAGTTGCAGTATCCGCCGTTTGTGCTGGGGCTGTGCCTGTTTCTTTTCTTTCTGGGACTTGTTTTTTCGGATATTGTCAGCATCGGTGAAAAATTGTCGGCCTTTAGTCTGAACGTCGGCCGGAATTGGGGAGATTTCGGCACTGGGATTCTGGCTGTCGTCGTGGCGACGCCGTGCGCCGCGCCGTTTATGGGAACGGCTTTGGGATACGGGCTGATGAATCCGGCCGCAGTGACGATTTGCATTTTTCTGGCAATGGGATTGGGATTGGCGTTTCCTTTTTTGCTGTTGGATTTTTATCCGGCTTTGGGACGTTTTTTGCCCAAAGCGGGGGCGTGGACGGCTTTGTTCAGGCAGTTTTTGGCCTTTCCGTTATATGCCGCCGCCGCCTGGCTGTTATGGGTGTTGGCCGCGCAGGAAGGAAGCTCGGCTTTGGCCGTCGGGCTAGGGTGCCTTATCGCCGTGGCTTTCGCGTCCTGGCTGGCGGAAACGGCAGTGCATAAAGAAAAATTAAGAAAATTTTCTTTTGCCGTTACAGGGGCGACGCTGATTTTAATCGTTTGCTGTCTGTATTCGCTTTCTCCGGCTCGTCTGCATGAAAAAGAGCGTATGGAAATCGAATGGCTGCCTTATAATACGGAGAGCATTCAGGAATACAGGCGGGCAGGAGTGCCGGTCTTTATTAAGTTTTCGGCAAAATGGTGCCTGACATGTCTGGTAAATGAAAAAACGGCTTTTTCTTCGCCGCGACTGGGGCAGGCGTTCCGCCAAAAAGGAGTCGTCGCTTTTTCTGCGGACTGGACCAGCCGCAGTGACGAAATTACGGCGGCGCTGGAAAGTTTTGGCCGCGGCGGCATACCTTTGTATGTTTATTACGCTCCTCATGCGCGGGAAGCGGTTGTCTTGCCGCAGTTGATCACGGAAAAGACCGTCCTTTCTTTATTTGACGGGCTGTAATTATTTGGGCGGCAGACCTTTTGTCGCAGTGATTTTCAGGGTGTGAGGGAAAATTTTTCTGCCGTCGGGCACGGTCTGCGGAACAAAATGAATGATTGCCGTTCCTTCTTTGCGAATGACGAACCTGCGGCTCAGCCAGCTTTCCTGACGGGCCGTCTGCGCGCTCAGCGGCGTCAGGACAAAAGATCCGTTTGCGGCCAAAATTCCGGCCGGATCGCGGACATTAATCCGGTAACCCGTGTTTTTTATGTACATATGTCCGCCTTTGCGCGTGGCGTCGTTTTCATACAGCGGCGTATAAACCGTTAATGTCAGTATATCGCCGACCATAACGGGAACGGCGCTGTTTTCGCGGGTCAGGGTTAAGTGAACGAAACGGGGATCCGACGGCCGGAAGTACAAAGCGGAAATGGTCTGCTGTTCTTCCGGGGCGGGAGCCGGAAGATTTTTCCCCGCCAGATCAGGATTTTTTTTGCCCGGCGTGGCGGCGTCGACCCAGGTAGGCATCAGTGGAAAAAAAGTTTTATACCTGTTATCAAAAGCGTCTTTTTTGATAAATTTCATAAAAGACGTTTCTTCGATCATTTGTTTAGGTGGCAGAGGCAGTTCCCGCGGTATGGCGAAACGGGCTGTTTCCCGTGCGGATAAAACCGGTTTCAGCCAGAACGGCCTGAATTTTTCCAGATAAGCCTTTTGCAAAGGGGAAAGCTGTTTTTCCGATTCCGTCAAAAGGTTTTTTATTCGCGCGTATTTTTTCTTTTCCGTTTTCGGATCTGTTTTTTGCAGACTCAGATCCGCCAGCAGCCAGGCCTGCAGAAAGTCTTCACGGTCGGCATACAGCTGTCCCAGATTATAAGCGGCGTTGACGTTTTTTTTCAAAACGGCGTTTTTTAAAATTTCTTCGGCTTTTTTTTCATCTTTTTTAACGCCGATTCCGAATCTGTAATATACGCCGAGCGAATTCATCGCATCGGGACTGCCCTTGTCCGCGGCTTTTTGAAAATAATGCGCCGCAGAATTAAAATTCAGATTGGTTCCGCGTCCTTCCTGATGCAGCAGTCCCAGCCGGAAAGCGGCCGGCGCGTTGCCGCGTTCGGCTTCACCGCGCAGAGAATGCACATACATGGCGCCTGAAAAACCGCTGATTTCTTCATTGAAACGGTCAATCAGTCCGAACTTGTCAAGCTGTGACAAATCGCCTTTGTAAAGGTTATTCAGAAAATCATTGTAAGGAATACTTTTTTTTCCTTCTTTATTCTGCATCAGGGAACAAATCCGGACGACATATGCGGCGGCGGGTTGCGTTTTTTCGTATTTTTTCATAATACGCAAAGCTTCGTCACAATTGCCGGCATTAAAAGCTTCCACGCCGACGTCAAAAGAATCCCGTTCGATTGTCTGTGCCGCCGCGGCGGCGCAGAAAAAAAACAGAACAAAAACGAACGGGACGGATAATTTCATTATTTCGCTTTTTCGATATAATCCGGCGGCAGATTTTGGAAAATATTTTCAAATCTTTTCTGTTTCTGAATACTTTCCTGCCAGCGCGCCGCCGTATAAGGATTCGGCAGAACCGTACCCGCGCCGTTTTTATAAATAATGGACAGAGCCGTTTTGGCGTTAATGTCCCCTTGCAGAGCGGCCTGTTGATAAAAAGCGACGGCTTTTTTCATGTCTTTTTCCACGTTTTCGCCGTTTTCATACCAGCGGGCCAGCATAATCTGCGCTTCGGGATCGCCGTTATCGGCGGCTTCTTCGGCGAATTTCAATCCCTTGTCGATATCCTGAACGACATTTTCCCCGTGAATATATAACAATGCCAGCGTCATCTGAGCCGGCGCATAACCGGCTTCGGCCGCTTTTTCGTAATAGGCCAGCGCTTTGGGGATATCGACGGGCATGCCTTTTCCGGCAAAATTCATTGCCCCCAGCGCAAAGGCCGCTTCCGGCACATTCATAACGTCGGCCTGGGCAAAATAAATCGTTGCCTGTTGATAATTTCCCTGTTCGTAAAGGCTCAAAGCCCGTTCCAGCGGATTGTAAGAAAGATCTGCCGGTCGGCGGTTTAAAAATAAAATCAGTGCGGTTAAAAGCAAAATCCCGACAAGTCCCAGGGCTTTGTAAAGTGAAATCCGTTCTTTTTTCTGCATTATTTATGTTCCTTATTTTTTTTCGGACTTTCTTCTGGCCGCAACAGTATAGCCGGTTAAATGTTTTTAAAAAGTAAAAAGATTGAAAAAAACACTGTTTTCTGTTAATTTTAACCGGTTTTTCCACAGGAGCGTCCTATGCCTTTTCTTCATCGCGGACAAGTTCAGTCCTTTCATTTCACCCGCTGTTTTTTTGACGAAGAAATGAAAACGGCTCATTTGTGCTATGCGTTTAATGACGGCGCGCTGACATTTGAAGAAACGGTTTGTTTTAACGGGGCGCCGGCGTTTGACCATGAAAACCGCCGCCGGGCTTTCGGTCTTTGCCTGCGCCTGCTGCATCTGGCCGCCGGGATCAGTTATTATAAGTTGTTTGTTCCTGATGAAATCAAGGTCGATTCAACGGTTCTGACCAAGGAAGAAGCCGACTTTTTCAATTTGTTTTATACGGCCGGTCTTGGGGAATTTTCTTACAGAAATAACGTTTCTTTGAACGTGCGTTTTCCTTTTTCCGCGGCGGCGCAACAAGAACGGGCCGATCTCCGCCTGCAAAAGCGAATTGTCGTTCCCGTCGGCGGCGGCAAAGATTCGATCGTGTCGATTGAAACATTGAAATCCGCCGGTTATGATCCTGTTTTATTTTCGGTGGGACTGCCCCGTCCGATCAGGGAAACGATTGAAAAATCAGGACTGCCGTCTGTTTTGGTTACCCGGCGGATATCGCCTGATCTGCTTGTTTTAAACGAACGGGCGACGCAGTACGGCGCTTTGAACGGCCATGTCCCCGTGACGGGCATTATTGCGTTTATTTTGATGGCGGCCGC
>ERZ779737.140-NODE-140-length-74787-cov-21.597990_pt1 | contig 74787 bp, 74 predicted proteins | sample MGYA00511889_ERZ779737 | MGnify/ENA primary metagenome ERZ779737 (study PRJEB29588, sample SAMEA2163575) | human gut metagenome | biome: human gut; feature: human-associated habitat; material: faeces | place: Denmark | collected 2008/2010 ...
AAATGTGTGCTAAAATCAAAAATCAGAAGATGACAGACAAAAATTATCAAAATATAAGAGTGGCATAAGCCATCTACAGCCGATTATACTACTTGAAAGCATGGAGATAGGGATAATACGGAAATATAGAAATCATACTCTATGAAAAATGAGAAACCGATGATTATATAACGAAAAGAGGATGCATCATTTTGACACACCCTCCTGATTACAACTTTGGCGCAGCCTTGCCTATGGCTTTCACCGAACAGGGCGTAGCCATGCTTTCATCCGTCTTGCGCAGCCAGACCGCCATCGAGGTGAACATTTCCATCATGCGGGCATTTGTCCTTATGCGGCAGATGGTCGCAGGGTATGAAGAACTGTTGAAACGCATTGAGGAACTGGAAGCCAGCACCGATGCACAGTTCAACGACATCTATCAGGCATTGACACAGCTTTTGAGCCAGTTCCAAGAGCAAAAGCAACGGCGCAGAATCGGATTCGTTACCTATGACAAGCCGGAAACTGACAGGTAACGGTTTCGGTAACGAAATGCTGTTTAATGGATTGTATTCCAACAAGTAGCTTCCATTTATCTTGCGGGCAGTCCACCGGGCTACCCGCATTTTTTCCCTTTTCCTCCAGCACATTCCCCGAAACGCCAGCCGTGCGGGGCATGGCTGACTGTTTTTCGTGAAAAGAGCCTTCGGAAACCCGCACAAGCGTATCGAAAGACGGGTTTCCGATGCTCTTTTGAATTTGTTTACTTACAAGATGAATCCCTTAGCTCTTTTAATATCTTTAAAACCATATCTATAGGTATCGTATCCTTTTTCTCTTCATTTATTATTGATTCTTCGTTATATTTTCTTGTCTTTTCTCCTATAGATAAATGGTTGATAAGCAATTTGTCAATTGCTGAATTAACACGCTTCATTGATTCGTCAATGTTAATTGATAATGAATTAAGAGATAACAATACCCCTTCTATATATTCAATTTCATGTATATGTTTGGCCAAAATAACTAATTGTCTTTGTGCACGATTTAATTGGGATATAAAAACCCATAATAAAGCACCAGAAATGGGTATAGGATGTATTAACATTAAGTAATGTTTCCAATCTGGGAAAGAACTGTCTGCACAAAATTTAGAACAAATAATAGATTCTATAATTGCTATGAATAAAACTGTTAGCCCTGTTAATATCAAATATCCATAAAATAAATATCTCAAACGCGAATGTTCATCTTTTATTGGCTGAAGATATTTTTTGAGTTCTGTAAAAGTTGCTCTAATTTTGTTACTCCATTCTTCTACTGCATTTTCTTGTTTTTTCTTTTCTTCTAATTCTTTCTGAAAATTATGTATTTGCTGTTTTGCTAATTGTAATTGGAGCTCTTTTTCTTGAATTTTCTTATCTTGAAATTCCTTTTCTTTCTGACTCCTTCCTTGAAGATTTTTATTTTCTTTCAATATTGTATTCAGTGCTCTCTCTAGCTCTTCTTTTTGTTTTTGAATCTCTTCGATTTGTTGTTTATAATAGGATTCTGAATTATAACTGGAAATTTTATCTTTGAAAAAATAATCTTGTATATTTTTTTTAATCTGCAAAACTCTCATATGAAGTTCTTCCAACACCCTCCGAGCTTTTAAATGAAAGTCTTCTGTCCTCTTTGTTTGAGACATTTCAGATAAATTCATCAGTTGAGAACGAATTTCATAAAAATCGTCTGTTATTATATTACACAACAAATCTATTCTATATATTGTCATTAAATCACCTGAATGAAATATTTGATTTCTAATAGAATACAAATCTTCTATTAGTTGAGGATCATACATATCGTCAAAAATATCAGATGATATTAGTCCTATTATGTCATCGATTATATGGAGTTTTTCTTCTACTTCCATATACTTCTTCTTAGCTTGTCCCATACTATTTAAATTTATAATGCAAAAATACGAAAGATCTTTTTTATAGTTATGATGAAATAGGCTTTTTCTGTTCCCCTATCGGTAAACCCTCCCCCTTATGCAGTCCCCCAGCCGGGAGGTCGTTTTTCACGTTTCAATAGGCAAAGGTAGCTACGGGGGCTTTTGGCTCTGCAAATTAGGTTTCATCGAAAAAAATTGTTCCGTCTTCCGTTGGTCGGGGAAAATTTTTTGTCGGAAAAATTTGCATAGCAAGACCCCTTCACAAACCTGCCTATGTGAAACGAAAACGACCGACCCGACCGGAAGACGCATAAAAAAAAGGTCGGATTTACGGGAAACGGGAAAAAGTTCAGTGAAACTTCAACTCCCTCACCTCTCGAATCCGCATAAAAATTAAAAACTTAAAATTTAAAGCGATATGGAAACGGCAACATTATCAGAAGCAAGAGTTTATGTAGGTACTTACGGCAAGTATAACAACGGTTCACTGTTCGGCGCATGGCTGGACTTGTCGGACTATGCGGACAAGGAAGAGTTTTACGAAGCCTGCCGGGAGCTTCACAAGGACGAGGAAGATGCGGAATTTATGTTTCAGGATTACGAGAATATCCCGGAGAATTTGATTTCCGAAAGCTGGATTTCCGGGAACTTCTTCACCTTGCGGGATGCGGTGGAAAAGTTGGGCGACACCGAACAGGAAGCCTTTTTCGTGTGGTGCAACTACAAAAACCATGATTTGAGCGAGGAAGATGCGGACGACCTTATTAGGGATTTCTGGGACGAGTATCAAGGGCAATATGATGATGAAGAAGATTTCGTCTACCGGATTGTAGAGGAATGTTACGACCTGCCGGAGTTCGCAAAGACCTATTTCGATTATGAAAAGTTTGCCCGTGATTTGTTCATGTGCGATTATTGGTTTGATGACGGCTTTGTGTTCCGGGCGGCTTGAAAAGGATAATCCGGGCGGGGTGTCAAAGCCCTGCCCACTAAAATAAAACTCGTAACCGACAAAAACAGAAATTTATGCAATCATTGAACAGAAACGGGGTGAGCATCACCCAAACACCGGGAGAAGAAAAGTTCGTGAAATTCCGTTCGGGCGCATTCAGGGGACGGACATTCTACCAATACGATTACCGCCATACGGACGGGGAACTGTTTTCGACAGTGGCTAAGACGCTGGCAGAATGCCGCCGCAGGCGTAACGAATGGATAGAGAAGAAAAAACGGAGTAATAACCCATAAAATTTTGAGGACATGAAAACGACAGAAGTAAGCAAAGACCTAATCGGCAAGCGTTGCGAGTGCATTTTTACGGGCATGATGGTAACGGGCGTTATCGAGGACACGGAAGAAAACGAATATTCGGTAAACGTGAAAGTGCGTTTCGACTATCCGCACCAGTGGGGCGATGATTTTTACACGGAGGATTGGGCATGGGGGCGCAAGTCTGACGAGTTCGGCACGTTACGCCATTTGCGGCTGCTGGAGGACAAGCCGGACTTTCAGACCATGATAGCAGTTTTCGGTGAGCCTATCAGCCAAATAGACCACAGCGTTTTTGAAGATGTTTCCACTTGGGGCGTTTCTTCTTTGCAAGGTTGGATAAACAGCTATGAAAGTGTCAGGTTTGTAGCCATAAACGACTATACGGCGGTCATAACGGGCGAATACAACTTTGAACAGGTAAAGGTGTGGTTAGAGAAAAATGTACTACCCATACAGAGCCTTAAAATCAGTTGATACAAAGGCGGCAGAAATGCCGCCGCTACTTTCTTTCATGAGTGCCGGAAAAATAAAGTAGGCAAAGAAACCCGCTTATTTCCCTATAAGCATTAAATCTGTATGTTGGAATCTTTTACTACTATTCTCAACAAGCAAATGATATCATATAATTCTTTAGATAATTCATTTTTAAATTGTTCTGAATTATAATATATTTGAGCAACGGGGGAATTTTCATAAATTTTCGTCAAATGAAAATACGAAGAATCTCTTATCTTTTCAATGCATACAATTTGTTTATCAGTTAGATATTCCTTATACGGTATAAGTTTTTCAATAATATCAAAACAATTTCTTTTAGTTTCCACCAAGAATTGCAAATTGTTCATTTGATATCCAACTTGTTCAGCAAAACATGATTGAGAATACATACCTTTGGCTTGTATCAATCCTAATAACCGCTCTTTGGAAATCGAGTTTATTACGTCAGTATCTTCCATTGAAAAAGTGTGAACACAAGCTTCTATTTGTTTGCAAAGGTCTATTATTCTTCCATTAATTATGGGAGAAAATTTACGCTTTAAAAAACGATATGGAAAGTATGTAATTAATAAATAGAATATCCATCCTGCAATAAAGCTATATGATAAATTAAGCCCTACAGAATTAATTGCATCCGCTTTTTGACAGAAGCCTAATGTTGGAAAAATATTCAACCCCACACAACCTATCACATAGAGACATAAGATTGTGATTACTATCAAAGCACAATTTATATATTTCATATTATCGATAACCTATTAATGTTTTTTGCTATTAACCAATGGTATCGGATGAAATTCCCCATGTGATTTTTCATGCATTACCATTTCAATATCAAACGGCGAACTAGACTTAAATTCTATAATAAATGGAAATCCGGGGACAGTTCCTTTGGAAATACTACGGATTATAGCGTTCGTTTTATATCCATTTTGCAATTGAATCCCGTTAATTTGGTTTGTCATACACATTGCTTCATTTCTAATTTCGGCAGAAATGGTATTGACATCTTGTTGTGTACAAAAAATAAATGAAGATATTGGCTCTAGAAAATGTTCTGCATGACATTCTACTATTAATTTATCCCCCTCTTTGTATTTATACGCCACAAGATTAGAAAATTGATTTAGAGGTTCTCTATATGTGTTATTCCCATTAATAACATCGACGATTTGTCTAATTGCGACATCAAGTCCTTGAGCATATAAATCGATATAAAGCGATTGAGTTAATAATGCAGGCATTATAGAACTATCCATTCGAATAGGAATAAATTGAATTCTATTTTGTGCGGCTTTGAAAAGAGCATTTTGCCATTCCATTTTTACCATATTACTTTGTAAGCTATTCTTTGATACAAAGAGGAAAAAATATTTGCAATTAGTCAATCCTTCATTCATTTTATCAAGAATACCGTCTCCCGGCTGAATTGACCATGAGTCATAAAAAACATTATTTTGTCCGTAAATGCCTTTTAATTTTAATGCTACCTGCTCTACTACTGGTTTGTCTTTTGAGTTATGGGATAAAAATATCATATCTAATTATGTTTGGGTATTTTATATCAGTTTTGTACTTGTAGAAAATAGTGTAATCTTACACTTAAGCTACATTATTGTAATAGACATAAACTATACCAACTACTATCAAGATAACAACTCTGCCAAAATGTCATTTATTTTGGCAGAGTTAGTGGATGAATGTCACTCCTCTTTATCGTTACTGTCATTGTTAAATGAGAACGAAACCTGCTGCATCTGCCCGAAGCTGTCGATGATATAAATGTCAATCGTCTGCTGGTCGGTCGATGCCGAGGTGTAGTAGAGCCGGAAGGTCTCTTTCTCCAGCGGGTACAGGTCGTTGGGCAGGAACACCGTGCCATCGTCCATTTCCAGCTTGCCCTTACCGTCAGGCTGGAAATAGCGTATCTGGTAGGTGGTCGGCTGGTAGTAACCGCCCCGCACCAACTGGCAGCAGATTTCAGCCGTCTCGCCCACTTTCAGTTTCTTGGGTACGGGCAGCGTTTCCACCGTGAACGGGTAAGACTGCTGAATATCCAAACCGTCATTACAGGCGGTAACAAGCACGAGGGCAGCCACGATGTAGCACCCCACAAGGATTTTATACATTACATTCTTCATATACATTATTATATAACGGTCAGTTGATGATGAATTTCAGTCCCAGCCCCACCTGCGTATGGAACGTGCCGATGTCCGAGCCGAACAACGCCCGTTCCCTTGCGTTCAGGAGCAGGGCGACCCGGTCGGTCAGATAGGCTTCCAGTTCCAGCGTCAATGCGCCGCCGTAGATGAAGCAATCTTCATCCGAGAGCGTAGCCCCGTCCGGCAGCAGCTTGTCGCCCCGGTTGCTGGTCTCATACCCGGCGAGAGCCGATAGCCCCAGCGAGAGGAAGAAGGTCTTTCGCCTGTCCGAAAGGAATTTCAGGTAATAGCCGCCCTCCGCAGTGAACTGTTCCACCGGAATGTGCATGTCTTTGTACTCATACTTCTTGTGCAGGTATTCCCCGCCAATCACCCAGCGGTTGGCGTTCTTGGTATAGACGCTGTACGCCGCCCCGATGTGATAGGCGAAATCCGTGTTATTGTTCCAATGCACCCCGTCCGCCATGCCCGCCGTTACCTGCAAGCCCCTCATGCCCGGCAGGTATCTTTGCGCCCGTGCCTGGTTGAAATGCAGGCACAGCGCAAAGAGTATCATTATAAAGACAAGTTTCTTCATCGTCTATTTGATTTTGAGTTCGTCTATCTCCTTGGCGTTCACGATGTCGGCGTTCTCCACCCGGATGCTTTGGTGGCGACCGCCGTTCTTCTCGTAGAGTTCCACCATCAGCAGCTTGTCGTCCGGGATGGTGAATTTCGGCAGGGCGTACACCGTGCGCACCGTGCTTTTCCCGGCAATCTCTATCACTTCATTATAACTGCGTACTGCATCCAGTACCGTTTCCTGAATGGCGGTTCGCTTGGGCACTTTCTTATCGACAATCTTAAACCGGATGAAGTCTGTGTCGAAAGGCACGGCGGAACTGTTCTTCGTCTGCGTATGCACGTAGAGCATACCGTTGTAAGTATAAATACCTTTTATCAAGAATTGGATGCCGAAACGCTTGCTGCCCAGATGCCGTATTTCCCGGTCGTTCTCCTTGTAGATACTCTGCATGATGAGTTTCACCAAGAGCGGGCTTTCGTTGCCGAGTTCCCGGAAATAGATGTTCATTCGGGTATGCGAAAAGTCGGACGTATCTTCATTCTCCAAGAAGTCCTTCATTTCGATGTTGAGCATTTCCGGCTCACGGGCGTACTTGGCGTTAAAGGAATAAAAACTTCCGTCCTCGCAGATGACGGAGAAGTTCGTTTCTCCCGGAAAGCCTTCGGTCGTGGCTTTCACCCGGATGACGTTCTCCGCACCGTCCGCCTTGCCCGCTATGATGTGGTTGCTTCCCAAATCCACATAGCGCACGGCGGAAGGGAAAATGATATGCACCGTCTTGGCAAAGGTTACTTCCACGCCGTAGGGCGTTACCATCTGCCGGTAAGGGAGTTTCCGGGTAATGCCTTGGTACAGGTCGTTGCCCGCCGCATATCTCACGGTGTCATTGGTTTGTGCGTTTGCCGCACACACGCCCAACAGGAGGGCGAACATTGCAAAATACTTCTTCATTTGATTGGAATTTTTTAGTGGTTTGTTAATCTGATTATTGCTCTTTGGCGTAAAGCATCACCTTGTACCCGGCTTTCAGCTTTACTTTCACGGTGCGGAACTTCTTGGCGAGGTAGCCCGATGCGCCCTGCATCAGCCCCCTTGTAACGTCCATCGCCACCTGCTGCCCGGCGTTCTGCGTGAAGGAAATGCTTGTGCCCAGCCCGCTGCCGATGTTCGCCATCGCTTCGTTGAACGCTTCCTGCTCCATTGAGGACGGGACGGAAAGCCCCTTCTGTCCGTCCGTGTCGAACACGGCGAGTTCCACCGGGATGATGTTGCCCGCATGTTCAATGGAAGAAACGGTGATGTCGAGCCGTTCGCCCTGCACCTTTGCCGCACCCGACAGGACGGTGTTTTTCGGAACAATGATGTTTCCCGCCTGCATGGGTTCCAGCAGCCGGAGCTTCACGCTCTGCCCGTCAATCAGGGTCTGGTCTTGGTGGATGCAGGCGGCTATCGTGTTCCTGCCCACAGCGTAGCCCGTGCCTACCGCCGTGTTGAAGCCGTAGTTTCGTGGCTGGCTGTACGCCCGGATAAAGTCGGCATCGCTCATGGGCTGGCTCAGTCCCGAAACCGTGTTCTCACGCACCGCCCGCACCGACACCGCATCCGGCTTCTTTTCGATGCTGCCCGTTACAGGCACTTGCGCCGCCTGCCCGCCGCCAGCGTACTTGGCGGCAAGCTCGTAGGACTTTTCCAGCAGGGCAAGCTGGTCGTCAGCAGTAGGCGTGGCGGTCTGCTGCCGTTGCAGGCGTTCGGTCAGTTCCGCCACCTGCCGTTTCAGTTCCTCTTTTTCTTCATCCTCCGCTGGCGGTTCATAGAACGTGCTTAGCTGGCGGTTGATGTTCCGGTAAACGGTCGCCGAAGAAGCACCGCCGCCCCTTGCGGGCTGCGGATCATCTTCCGGCATCGGTTCTGCGTTTCCTTGCCGTCCTTCCGCTTCACCGTCAGGCGTAAAGCCGAAGTCCTGCAAGGACTGGATTCTGTCCTGCCGCTTGCGGCTCACCACCGCCTGCTCGTAGGCGGTCTGCTTGTCGGCTATAATCCCGTCCTCTGCGGGCAGCGGGAGGTCGGCGTTGAAGCCGCCCACGCTTTCCACGTCTGTCTTGTCCTTGCCGGAGGGTGCGAATATCAGGTACATGCACCCGGCAAAGGCGAGGAACATCAGCGGGAAGACTATCATCTTCTTTCGTTGTTGCACCTCTTTCGGGGAGAGTTCCCGTTTGGGCTTCTTCTCCTTTGCGGGCTGTCCGCCCGGCTCATTCTTCCGTGTTTCTTCCATATTCCGGTCTGTTTAATGGGTTGATACTGTCGCCGCCGTGCAGCGGAAATTGCCTGATATGCTCGATTTGCAGCCTTTGCCCGTCCCGTTTCCCGATGTGGTAGATGGACGAGACGGTGATATAGACGGACAAGCCGCCGAACAAGAGGAACATCACGAGGATGACCGCCAGCCGCTTGCCCGGCGTGATGCGCCCGCACATCCGGCGCAGGCGTTCATCCGCCCAATCCTGCGCCCTTTCGATGTAATTTCGTTTTCTTTCCATGCGCTTATCGTTTGATGGTCTGCAAATCCTTGTTTTCGGTAATCGTGAACGCTTCCATGATGAAGCCGTGCGGGTTGTTGTCGCTGCGTGTGGCGTTCAGGAGCCTGCACGTGGTTACAAGGCTTCTGACTGTCAGGCTGCTCTCCCGGACAATCAGTTGCCGGGCATAGGTGTCCACCCGGTAGGGGTACTGGTCGAAGTCGCACTTCATGCTGTCTATCTCCACCGTCTGGTTGATGTTGCCTGAAATCACCCGGTTGTAGTACCCTTTTTCCGACAAGTCCTTGTAATAGTTGTATGCGCTCTTGTCGGCGAGGAACAGCGAACGCCTGACATTGCTTTCGATGGCGTCCTTGTCGGGCGACAGGGTGAAGAAAAGCTCGTGGAAACGCTGCACGTGCGATTTGGCTTCCACAGGGCGGTTCTGCGCCATGTCCTGCGAGAGAGCCAGCATCAGGCTCTTGCCGTTATCGAGGACATAAATCTTCTGCCTTTGTTTCTCGGCGAAGCTGTACGAGTTCCACACGGCAAAGCCCGTTACCAGTGCGCACAGGCAGATGAATACCAGCGCAAAGAGCCGGATTTGCCGGAAGCTCGTTTCGATGTTGTTCAATGACTTAAATTCCATATTCTAAAAATTGAAGTTCGTTATTTGAGAAGTTTTCCTGCCACTTTCCCGCCAGCCGCACCAGCCACAGCCCCGGCGACCGACCCGGCTCTCGCCACGTTGCGGTTGTAGGCGGACGTGCCGCCAGCCGACACAATCCAGCTTGCCACTGTGGGGATGGTGAAGTAGCCCACGATGCCGATAATCATAAAGATTACATAGATGGTGCTGCTGCCGTCAGGAATGAAGTTCGGGTCTGATAGCAGCTCGATGTCCTTCTGGAGCATCAGCGTCTGTATGCGAGCCAGCACGCTGCTGAACAAGTCCGACACGGGAAGCCACAGGTAAATGGATATATAGCGTGAAATCCATTGGGTCAGCGTGCTTTGGAAACCGTCATAGACGGAAATCGCAAACGCCAGCGGACCCAATATCGAAAGCACTATCAGGAAGAACGTGCGCAGCGTGTCGATAATCAGCCCCGCCGCCTGAAAGAGTATTTCCAGCAGTTCCCTGAACCAATCCCTGACGGACTTTTTGATGTTGTACGCCGTCCTGTCCATGTACATGCCCGCCATCGTTACCATCTCGGAAGGCGACCAGCCGAGTTCGTCCAGTTGTCGGTCAAATTCCTCGTCCGAAGCAAGGTACGCCGTTTCCGGGCTTCGCATCAGGGCTTCGTATTCCAGCCTGTCTTTCTGTGCCCGGTACTCGTTCATGTCAAAGGTCTGCGTTTCCATAAGTTGGTTGCAGCCTTTTACCACAGGCGACAATACCGTGTTGATTGTCCCCAGCACGAATGTGGGGAAGAACAGGATGCACAGCCCCAGCGCAAAGGGACGGAGCAGCGGGTACACGTCTATGGCTTCCGCCCGTGCGAGCGACTGCCACACTTTGGCGGCTACGTAGAACAGCGCACCCAGCCCGGCTATGCCTTTGGCGACACCTGTCATATCGCTGCACAGGGGCATCATCTCGTCATACAGCACCCGCAACACTTGGTGCAGGTTGTCAAATTCCACCGCTAATAACATAGGCATACCGATTGTTACATGTTACCAGTAGCGTTCATCCGCAGAGCCGTAGAGAGCCAGCACCCGGTCGGTGTCGTTCTTCTTCTTTGCACGTAGGTAGGACACCGAGATATTCTTGCGGGTGTAGTAGTTCACAAGGTTGCGGTAGTTCATCAGGCTGTTGTACGCCCGGTCGATGACCGCAAGCCGTTCGGCATCCGAGAGCGACATGCCCGTAACGTTCACCACGTTTTTCAAATCCTGCAACACGTCCGAACTCTCGTCCAGCAGCATGGCGTAGCCGGAGGATATGGCGGCAAGCTCGTCCGCCGTGAAATTCGGGTCAGCCAGCATGTTCTGGAAGTTGCGCACGTAGATTTCGGAGATTTCCGCCACCAGCGCGATGGACTTGCCCACCTTTACACCGCCCTTCACCACGTCATGCACCGATTTGAGCGCATCGTAGAACTGCTTGCTCTGCTGGAATATCTTCTGCGTTTCCAGAAAGCCGTTCAGGGTGTTGGCTTTCGTCCCCGCCGTTTCCACCATTTCTTTGGCGGAGTTGATGATGCTCTGGGCGAGGTTGCCGGGGTCTGACACGACCCATTGGGCGTTTGCCCTGCCTGCGAAGCACAGGCATATAGATACAATGACTAACAGTTTTTTCATCTTGTCCCTTTTTTAATGTTTGAAACTCGCTTGTATTCTCCGCCGGGCGAAAGGATTATCCGGTCTCGCTCCTCGTCATAGGTCAGGAGGATGGCGAAGCCTGTCTCAATGAACAGCTTCCCGCCCTGTTCCGTTATCAGATAGGAGGTTTCCAGAACTTTCCCCCGGATATTCGCTTTCCGGGTAACATTGTATGTGCCGCCTTTTCCCGAAAGGGTGAAAGCCGGGCGACCTTTGACGTGTACCCATTCACCCTGCATCCGTTCCAGTTGCTTTTCCGGGTTATCCTTGCAGGATGCCAGCAACAGGACACAGGAAAAGATTGCCAAAAACTTGCTTGTACGTTTCATATTCCTGATTTTAAGTTGTTGATGATTGGGGATTACGCTTGCTTTCCGCCAGCCGCTTGATAGCCAGTTCAAGGTTGCCGCCCAGCTTGTCGGCGAGGGCGAACAGTTCCATCTTCTCGCTTTCTTCGGTCGTGTACGTGTAGTATTCTTCCAATGATACTTCGGTGGCATATACCGCCGACTGTGTGCCGCCCAGCGAGAAGAACACTTCCTTGTACTTCCGTCCGGGATGGTTCGCCATGTTGATGGACAATATTTGCGAACGCTCCTTGTCAGTCAGTCCCAAGAGGTTCTGTATGCTGTCGAACTTGTTCAGGTATTTTCTTTGGTCTAACAGGATTTTGCAATCGGAGTTATTGATGATACTCTCTTTCACTATGGGAGAGGAAATAATATCTTCCACTTCCTGCGTTACCACAATCGCTTCCCCGAAATACTTTCGGACGGTTTTGTACAAATATTTTATGTAATCCGCCATGTTCGCCGATGCAATCGCTTTCCACGCTTCTTCAATCAGTATCAGTTTCCTTATTCCTTTTAGCTTGCGCATTTTGTTGATAAACGCTTCCATAATGATAATGGTCGTTATCGGAAACAGAATCTTGTGGTCTTTGATATTGTCCAACTCAAAGACAATGAATCGTTTATGCAGTAAATCCAGTTCCTTGTCCGAGTTCAACAGGTAGTCATATTCACCGCCACGATAGTACGGTTCAAGCACGTTCAGGAAGCCGTCAATGTCAAAGTCCTTTTCCCGGACGTTCTTCCGTTCCAGTTGTCGGCGGTAATCGTCCCGCACGAACTCATAGAACGTGTTGAAACATGGCGTAACCGATTTGTCCCCCGTGATGCGTTCGATGTAAGCACTTACCGCATTGGACAACGCCACTTCTTCCGACCGCTTCGGGGCTTCATCGTCCCGCTTCCACAGGGTGAGTATCAAGGTTTTTATACTTTCTTTCTTCTCGATGTCAAACACCCCGTCCTCGACATAGAACGGGTTGAACGCTATCGGGTTTTCGTTGGTATAGGTGAAATAAATCCCGTCCTCACCGTGCGTGCGGTTATGGATTAGCTGGGACAGCCCCAAGTAGCTGTTTCCCGTATCGACCAGCAGCACATGTGCGCCCTGTTCATAATACTGGCGCACCATGTGGTTGGTGAAGAAAGACTTCCCCGAACCGCTCGGCCCAAGTATGAACTTGTTGCGGTTGGTCGTGATGCCCTTCTTCATGGGCAGGTCGGATATGTCGATGTGCAGCGCGCGACCGCTCACCCTGTCCGCCATCTTGATGCCGAACGGCGAGAGCGAACTCTTGTAGTTGGTTTCCTCCACGAACAGGCAGAGAGCCTGCCCCAAGAACGTGTAGAAACTTTCCTCCGCCGGGAAGTCCGCTTCATTGCCGGGTATGCCCGCCCAAAAGAGCGTGGGCACGTCCACCGTGTTGTGGCGTGGCTTGCACTCCATCAGGGCAAGCTGGCTTCCCACATCGTTGCGTATGCGCTTGATTTCCTCCCGGTCATCGCTCCATGCCATGACGTTGCAGTGGCAGCGCACCGAGATAAGCCCCTTGCTGTGCGCTTCGTTCAGGTATTCGTCTATCCATTCCTTGTTTACTTGGTTGGCACGGGAATAGCGGGAGAGCGACTGCATGTTCCGTGCGGTCTGCTCGAAGTTTTTCAGGTTCTCGGCGTGGTCGTCTATAAATATGTATTGGTTATAGACGTGGTTGCACGACAACAACACGCCCACAGGAGCGGCGAAACTCAGCCTGCAATCGCTCCGGTCGGTGGAAAGCTTTTCAAACCGGAAGTCCGTGCCGAGCTTGCCGGGCAAATCCTCCACGTCCGAAAGGGTGTGCAGGCACAGGATGTCATCGCCGATGCGCATTTCCTCCGGGTACAGCCCGATGTCTTTCAAGGAAGTGGTGTCGGTCTGGGAGAGCGAGAAGTATTTCTCGATGATGCCCGCCCGTCCGTCCTCCCCGGTGATTTCCGGTGCGGTCAGCCGGGCAAGCGTGATGAAACCGCTGTCGTTCATGATACGCTCGAACTGCCCGACCGCTTCAACGAACTTCGTAACCGTTTCCTTGTCCGTAATCTCCTGCGGGACAATCCTGCCCCGGCAGAGCGTGGAGAAATCGCTTTGTCGGCGGCTTCTTTCTTTGGTCGTCTTGGTCAGGAACAGGTAGCAGTAATGGTTCAGGAACGGGCGTTCGTTGAAATGCCGCTCAAAACTCCGGGACAGGAAGCTGAGCCCGTCCTTTTCCGTGTCGGGCTGGTAGTTCTCCGTGATGAAGAAGTCCTGCTTGTGTACGATGGAATAACCGGGCAGCACCTTGATTGCCTTGTACCATGCCGAATGGATGGCTTCGTATTCGGTACGGGTGACGGTGAACAGTTCGGGCAGTTCCACCCGGAAAGCCACCGTGATGTCGGCATCCTTCGAGACGATGCAGCCGTTTTCCACCGCCAAAAGGGGAAACTTCCTTTCCAGCGTGGTAGCCTTTAATGTATTCCTCATTGGTCGGTCTCCTTTCTTCTTTTATAGGTGAATAATCGGGGGATCGCCTTGCGGCTGATAATGAAGCGTGGATGCCGTTTGCGGGCGGCTATCTTCATCAGCCCGTATGTGCCGTACCGGGCATTGAGCCGGAAGGTCTGCCACACGAGCAGCAGCGAAGCTGACACGATGAAGACGATGCAGACCCACTGGTTCACGCCCGCCATGAACAGGACGATGAACACCACGAACACGGCGAGCAAGCCGCCCGCAAAGATGAAAAGGTACTGGCTTTTCAGCCCCTTGAACTCCACAGGCTTGCCGATACCCCTGTTTACCGGATATTCTGCCATACGCCTACGCATTAAAGGAAGAACGACCGGAGGATGGTGGCGGCGACAATCAGGAAGATACAGGCACCGAACCAGCTTGCGGCGGTCTTTGAGGTATCCGGGTCGCCGCTTGAAAACTTGTTATATACCTTTACCCCGCCAATCAAGCCGCAGACCGCACCGATGGCGTACACGAGTTTCGTGCCGGGGTCGAAATACCCGGTAATGAGATTGGTGGCTTCGGTGATACCCGCCTGCCCGTTGCCCTGTGCGTAGGCACTTACCACAGCGGCAAGGAGAGCCGCCGACAGAATGATTTTCTTTTTCGTTTCCATTGCGAATTGAGTTTGAATTATACATTATATTATAGATACTCGTTCATGTCGAACGTCCCGTATTTCTTGCCCGTGTCGGCGGCAGCGGTTGGGACAGCCGCCGGAGCCAGTTCCGCTTCATTGCGTTTTAGCAGTTCCGCCACCCTTGCCAGCCCGCCGTTGATGTTCTCCACCACCGCATCGTAGAGGTTTGTCCCCTCAATCCTCGCCAGCGTCCCGGCGGCTTGCCGCTGTTCCGCTTCCGTGGAGGTGTCGGCGTTCGCCGTGCGCACCGCTTCGCCCAGTTCCTCGAAACTCACGCCCGCAGCACGACCCGCATCGTCGCCCTCCATGTACCCGGCGATTTCCTCGTCCTCGTAGTCCGGTTCGTCATCCCCATAGCCGGGCGTTTCGTCTGTTCCGGCGGCATCCGGCGCAAAAATAGTATCATTTTCAGCCGCTTGCGGGAGGTGTCCGGCTTTGTCCGGCTGTGGGTTGATTTGTCCGCCTTTGTAGCGGCTTTCGCCTATCAGGGTATATCCGGCTGAATCCTCATTTTCAGGAAGCGTTTCATTGCCTGCGCTGTTTTCTGTCTTGTTATTCGCATGTCGGTACCAGCCCCACAGGGCAAGGTAGTACACAACCAATACGGTGATGATGCAATAAATTATCGTCATGGCTAAAACGGTTTTTGGAAATTGTTTTCATATAGGGTGTTTATCTCGTCTTGGTACTGCTCGAAGTGGCGCAGCAGGATATTTTCCACATAGCTGCTGACCGTTACCTTGCGCCCGCCTATCACCGTCACGATGCGCATCAGCTTCTCGTGGGTCGTGCGGCTCACGTACAAGGGCTGGCGGTCGGTCAGTTCCACTTTCCGGAAATAGGTTTCCCGGTAGTCGCCCGGACTGTTCTTGCGCTTGCGGGGTGTCGGTTTCTCCGCCTGCGCTTCCTGCGGCATGTCATCCGGTTTCCCTCCATCCGGCTTGCCGGGTACGCCCTGCGAGATGACTTCCCGCATGAAATCCTCGTCTATCTTCGGCATTGTGCCGTTCTGCTTTGCCATATCATTGTGGTTTAATGTAATACATCATTTCCGTTATCAGTTCCTCCAAGTTGCTGCCCCTCACCAGCGGGCGGCTGGCGGGAAAGAGCGTGGAGCGGAACACCGTTTTCTTGTCAGCCGCCAGTTCCTTCTTGTAGCGTTTGGTGTCGGGGATGAAGGTTTTCATCAGCGGCAGTTCCAGTTCCCTGATGGTCTTGTCATAGGCGGTGTAGAGGTCTGTTTTCTCCCGACCGTCCACCATGTTCCAAAATAGGTACAGACCCGCAAGGCGGCAGGCTTCGTTCTTCACCAGCAACTTGTGGATAGCCGCAGCAAACGACAGGCTGCTTTCCAGCACCACCTTGTCGGCGGAAATCGGCGTGAAGATGTAGTCCACCCCGGCAAGGGAGCTTATCACGCCCTCGCTGTTCACCGTGCCGGGAAGGTCGAAGAACACGATGTCGGGCTTGTCGCCCGTTCCGGCTACATATTCATCGGCGGCAGCTATCGCCTTTTCGGGCGGGCTGCACAATACCGGGTAGGCTTTCTTGCCCAGCCGGGTGAACTGTTCATACGCCATGCGCTTGTATTCTTCATCGGAGGACACCGTTTCGGCATCCCGCTTGCGCATCCCGGCGATGGAGTGCTGCGGGTAGTCGCAATCCACCACCGCCACATCGTAGCCTTTGAGGTAGTGGAGGTAGCTTGCCGCCAGTACGGTGAAGGTGGTCTTGCCGACCCCGCCCTTTTGGGTGGAGAAGGCGACATAAAGGGGTGTTTTCCCGTTTTCCATATTGTTTCCGTTCATTATGGGTTGATGGATTTGTTGATTGCTTTCAGTCAATCCGGCTATATGGCTTTCCTTGCTTCCACATTGCAATCTTGAACTATTGAAAGATTGTTTTATTCCAATCCTGCTTTCATCCTTTCTTGAAACCTTGCAATCCTGATGTCTTGCAATCTTGGTTTCATCCAGTCATTCCTGCTTGAAATAGGACTTTCCATATTGCTTTCAATCTTGAAATTTTCTGCAAATAAAAGGAGAAAAAGCGCCCGTTTTCAGATGCGTCCCGCTTTGTCCCCCGATGTCCCGGTTTGTCCACCAAACGGCTATTTTACAGCATTATAAATCACCGTTACTTTGCAACGGAGTAACGGATGCCCAAAGGGGAAAGGCGTGGAATCCGGTCGGCGGACGGCAGGCTTGCCGCCTTGCGCTGACCCCAATCCGTCAGGGACGGATTTTCGATTTTCGCCAGAAAATAGCAAGGTGTGTTTCGTGTGCCGCGAAACCGTTTTCCGTGCCTGAAAACGCCTTGCCCCTTGCGGGGTGAAAACCACTCCGAAGTCGTGATTTTTTAATTCAAAGCAGTATGGAAACAAGAAGAACCAACAAGGGCGGTCGTCCCGCCCTACAAGACCCGGCGAAGCACCGCCATGTGCTGTACCTGAATGACCGGGAGAACGCCCGCTTCCTCGCGCAATGGGAGCAGTCGGGCGTTACGAGCAAGTCCCGTTTCATTGCCGCACGTATCTTCGGCGAGCCGTTCCGGGTGGTAAAAGTGGACAAGTCGGCGGTCGAGTATTGCGCCAAGCTGACCGAATTTTACGCCCAGTTCCGGGTGGTAGCGGTCAATTACAACCAAGTGGTAAAGGCGTTGCACAGTAACTTTTCGGAGAAAAAGGCACTGGCTTTTCTCTATAAACTGGAGAAGGCGACCACCGAACTGGCTATGTTGAACCGTCAGGTTATCGACCTGACCAACGAGTGCAGGGAACTATGGTTGCCAAAATAAGCACGGGAAGTTCCCTGTTTGGGGCGTTGGCATACAACCAAGACAAGGTGGACAGGAAAGAAGCGGAGGTGCTTTTCTCCAATAAGATGCTGTTAAGCGAGGACGGACGTTTCTCTATCGGCGGGTGTATGCGCAGCTTCGAGATGCAGATGCCCGTGCAGCTTTCCACCCAAAAACCGATACTCCACATTTCCATAAACCCGCACCCGGAGGACGTGCTGACCGACCAGCAGCTTGCCGACATCGCACGGGAGTATATGCAGAAATTAGGCTATGGCGGACAGCCTTATTTGGTCTATAAGCATACCGACATCGACCGCCACCATATCCATATCGTGGGCTTGCGGGTGGACGAGAACGGCAGACCGCTGAATGACAGGTTCGAGCATCGGAGAAGCAAACAGATTACCCGTGAACTGGAACGGAAATACGACCTGCATCCGGCGGAGCGGAGAGAACGTGCCGAACGCCCGGAACTTAAAAAGGTCGATTACGAAGCCGGGGACGTGAAACACCAAATCGGCAATACCGTGAAAGCGGCTTGCTATGGCTACCGCTTCCCGTCGTTCGGGGAGTACAGGGCGTTGCTTGCCGCCTATAACGTGTGCGCCGAGGAAGTCAAAGGGGAGATAAACGGCAGACCCTATCAGGGCATCGTCTATTCCGCCATGAACGGCAAGGGTGAAAAGGTGGGCAATCCGGTAAAGGCATCCCGCATCGGCAAGTCGGTGGGGTATGAAGCGGTACAGCGCAGGATGGAGAAATCTGGTAAAGTGATTAAGGACGGAAAACTGAAAGAGCGTACCCGGAAAATTGTCGCCGCCGCCATGCGGACAGCCCGCACCCGGTTGGAGTTTGAACGGGAACTGAATCGGCAGGGCATTGACGTGGTGTTCCGCCGGAACGACAGCGGGCGTATCTATGGCGTTACGTTCATCGACCACGACAGCCGGGTGGTGCTGAACGGTTCACGCTTGGGCAAGGAGTATTCGGCGAACGTGTTCAACGATTTGTATTCCGATGAAAGGAAAACGGGCATACGGCAGGAACAATCCACGCGTCAGGAACAGCCGGACTTCACGCCGAAAGCCGACATCGTTTCGGGTGTGGCTTCCGTGCTGGGGGCTTTCGGCGGGTTGCTGGGTGGTGGCGCGTCAGGCGGTGATGAGCCACAGGACACTGCCAGCCAAAAGAGAAAGAAGAAGAAAAAGAAGCATACAAGGCGCATCGACTAACTGATTAACATAAAAACATACGATTATGCAACAGGAAGATGATTTGAGGGGGCTTGCAAGGGTCATGGACTTTATGCGGGCTGTCAGTATTCTATTCGTGGGAATCAACGTGTACTGGTTCTGTTACTCCAGCCTGAAAGGATGGGGAGTAACCTTTGAGGTGATAGACAAGATTTTATGGAACTTCCAACGTACCACCGGGCTGTTCTCGTCTGTTCTTTGGACGAAACTTTTTGCGGTGGTGTTCCTCGCCTTGTCGTGCATCGGCACCAAGGGCGTGAAGGATGAGAAGATAACTTGGGTGAAGATTTACTGCTGCCTTGCGGCGGGTGTCGTGCTGTTTTTCTTCAACTGGTGGTTGCTGGAACTGCCGCTTCCGCATACGGCGGACACGGCGTTTTACATCGCCACGCTGTCTGTGGGCTATATCTGCCTGCTCATGGCGGGTACATGGATGTCCCGGCTGTTGAAGAACAACCTGATGGATGATGTCTTTAACACGGAGAACGAGAGTTTCATGCAGGAAACCCGCCTGATTGAGAACGAGTATTCGGTAAATTTGCCGACCCGTTTCTATTACAAGAAGAAGTGGCACAAGGGCTGGATAAACGTGGTGAACCCGTTCCGTGCCAGCCTTGTGCTGGGTACGCCGGGAAGCGGCAAGTCATACGCCGTTGTAAACAGTTACATAAAACAGCAAATCGAGAAGGGCTTTTCGATGTATTGTTATGATTATAAGTTTCCCGACCTTTCAGAAATCGCTTATAACCACCTGCTTAACCATCTGGACGGGTACAAGGTGAAGCCGAAGTTTTACGTTATCAATTTTGACGACCCACGCAAGAGCCATCGGTGCAACCCGATAAACGCCGCCTTCATGTCAGATATAGCGGACGCTTACGAAGCCAGCTACACGATTATGCTCAACTTGAACCGCAGTTGGATTACCAAACAGGGCGACTTCTTTGTGGAAAGCCCTATCATATTGCTTGCGGCTATAATTTGGTATCTCCGTATCTATCAAGGTGGTAAGTATTGTACGTTTCCCCATGCCATAGAACTGTTGAACAAGAAATACGCCGATGTGTTCACGATTTTACGCAGCTATCCCGAACTGGAGAACTACCTTTCTCCGTTCGTAGATGCTTGGGAATCAGACGCTCAAGAGCAGTTACAGGGTCAGATTGCCAGCGCGAAAATCCCGCTTTCCCGTATGATAAGCCCGGCACTTTACTGGGTAATGACGGGCGATGATTTCTCGCTGGATATAAACAACCCGAAAGAGCCTAAAATCTTGGTTGTCGGAAACAACCCTGACCGTCAGAACATCTATTCGGCGGCACTGGGATTATATAACAGTAGAATAGTGAAGCTGATAAACAAGAAAGGTCAGCTTAAAAGTTCGGTGATAATAGACGAGTTGCCCACTATCTATTTTCGGGGTCTGGACAACCTGATTGCCACCGCCCGAAGCAACAAGGTGGCGGTACTGCTGGGTTTTCAGGATTACAGCCAGCTTACCCGTGACTATGGGGACAAGGAAAGCAAGGTTATCCAAAACACGGTGGGCAACGTGTTCAGCGGTCAGGTGGTCGGCGAGACGGCAAAGATATTGTCGGAGCGTTTCGGGAAGGTGTTGCAGAAGCGGCAGAGCATGACCATCAACCAGCGGGAGAAGTCCACCTCGATAAGCACCCAAATGGACAGCCTGATACCTGCCAGCAAAATATCAAACCTCACGCAAGGGATGTTCGTGGGGGCTGTGGCGGACAATTTCGACGAGCGGATAGAGCAGAAGATTTTCCATTGTGAAATTGTGGTGGACAATGAGAAGGTGAAGCGGGAAACCGCCCGGTATGTGAAGCTGCCGCAGATTATCGACTTCACCGACAAGGACGGCAACGACCGGATGCAGGAGGAGATACAAGCCAATTACGACCGCATCCGGCAGGAAGTCCGGCAGATTGTTGAGGACGAGATAACCCGGATTAAGAACGACCCGGCACTATGCCACTTGATAAAGGACGAGGAAGAATAACCCTATATAATATAATGTATAAGACAAAAGATTGTCAGCATGATAAAAAGTGCGCCGTTATTTTTCGTACATTTGCATAAACTAAGGATTATATGAGTGAAAGCCAAAATATTGAATGGAAAGAAAGCTGGCGGGACGAATACCTGAAATGGATATGCGGTTTCGCCAATGCCGCAGGCGGTAAGATATATATCGGCACGGATGACAGCGGCAAGGTGGTCGGTGTTGCCGATGCCAAGAAGCTGCTGGAGGACATACCGAACAAGGTACGTGATGTGCTGGGTATCATGGTCGATGTGAATCTGCTGGAAGAAAACGGGCTGCAATACATCGAGATTGACGTGCCACCCTATTCAAACCCCATCAACTACAAAGGTCAGTACCATTACCGCAGCGGCAGCACGAAGCAGGAATTGAAAGGTGCGGCTTTGAACCGTTTCATCATGCAGAAAACAGGCAGGCATTGGGATGAGTTCCCCATAGAACGAGCCAAAGCGGAGGACTTGTCAGAAAGTGCGCTGAACCGTTTCCGCAAGGAAGCGGCAAGAAGCGGACGTGTGGATGAAGGGGTGTTGAACGACACGACCGGGCATCTGTTGCAGGACTTGCGCCTGATTGACGATGCCGGGCATTTGACACGTGCCGCCGTGCTGTTGTTCCATCCCGACCCCGAAAGATATGTATTCGGCGCATATATCAAGATAGGCTTTTTCCGGGACGATAAAGGCAATCTGGAGTTTCAGGACGAGGTTCACGGTGCTTTGATGGAACAGGTGGACAAGGCTATGGACTTGATAAAGACCAAATATCTAATCTACCGGATTTCATACGAGGGGATTTCCCGGCGTGAAACGCCGCAGTTCCCAGTAGAAGCCATCCGGGAGTCGCTGATGAATGCCATCGCCCACAAGGATTATGCCAGCGGTGTGCCCATCCAAATCAGCGTGTTCCCCGACCATATCACTTTCTGGAACTCCGGGCAGTTGCCGGAGGACTGGACTACCGACAGACTGTTTGAAAGCCATCCGTCCGCACCCTATAACCCGATAATCGCCAACGCCTTTTTCAGAAGCGGGGACATCGAAAGTTGGGGACGTGGCTACAAGCGCATTTTGGAAGCGGTCAGCGCATATAGGCTGCTTCCGCCCAAACTGGAAATGATAAGCGGGCTGATGATTACTTATTATACCGATGTGCGTTCACAGTTATTGGCGCAACGTGTGGATGAAAGGCATATACCCGTCATTGAATATGCCGCCAAGAACGGACGTGTTACAAACTCGGACGTGCAGCATATTTTAGGAGTAAGCAAACCGACAGCATCCCGCATACTCCAACAGATGAATGGTTGGCTGGAAATGCAGGGAAAAGTAGGCAAAGGAACTTATTATGTACCCAGATGGCTCACTAACGTATCACAAGTATAATGCAGTTTATTATAAACAGTTGATTATGAGCTATTGTTGCAATAATTAAATGGCTCATAAATGGCTCACCTAAAAGAGAGTGATTAACTTCACTCTCTTTTTTTTGTACCTGTTTTAATTCCGAACCGTTAGTTTCTGTTATTTTTTACCCGGACAAATCAACCCACCACAAGACAAAGCCGGACACCATTTTCCGCCCGTCAAAATATAGCATATTTAGTCGCTACCTTTGGACGGGACTATTCCCGCAACCGTTTAATTTCAATGATTTATGAGCGAAAACAGAATGACCCCGCCCGCAGAGGGGCAGGAAAAGGACGTGCTGCTGGTCTTGGACAAACAGCAGGGGAAAGTGAGTGCCGTTAAAGGATTCGATAAGGAGGGCAACTTGCAGACAGTACCGCCGATACAGGGCGGAGAGTTCATGCAAGTGGACAGGAACGGCGACATCATCAGCAACCTTGTCGCCAACTTCTACCGCAAATTTCAGGACACCGAAGGGCTGGCATTGTTCCGCTGCAAGGCATCGGAGGTGGAACGAAACGCAAAGGCTATCGAGGACAACCATCGCCACCCCACGCCGGAGGGCGACAAACAGACGGAAGCACTCCGTGTACCGAAACCGGACAACCCGGAATCCAAGCAGGGCTACCGCTTCGACCCAGCGAAGATTGATTGGGAGAGCCTGAAAAAAGTAGGCATCACCGCCAACACCCTGAAAAACACAAAGGACTTCGACCGGGTGATGCGTGGCTACAAATCCCGCAACACTTACACCGTTTCGGGGACGGTGGGAGGTTTCTATCTCAGACCTACCGATGTCAAGCTCTCTTTCTATCAGGCAAAGGACGGCACAATAGTCCCCAAGCTGCATGGCGTACAGATGGATGAGAAGCTGTTGCAACGCCCATACAACGGGCATGAGTTTTCCAAACAGGAACAAGGAAACTTGCAGCATATCGGGAATCTGGGCAGCGTCGCCCAAATTACCGACCCGAAAAGCGGGGAGCAAATTCCCGTATTCATCAGCCGGGACAGGCACACGCACGAACTGGAGTACATGCGGGCGGACAAATGGAAATGCCCCGACAGCGTTTGCGGCGTGAAGGTAAGCCCGGAACAGAAAGCCGCCTTTGAAGCCGGGAAAGCGGTCAGGATGGAGAACCTGCAATTCAAGGACGGAACAAGGCGCAGTGCCTATCTTCAGGTCAGTGCGGTGGAGCGTGGTTTGGAGTTCCTGCCGAGAGCAGCCGTACAAGCCTTGCAGCAAGGACAGCAGCCCACGCAGCAGGTAGCCGGAGTGAAGGACGGGCAGGGCGTGGAGTTCAACGGTCATGTGCAGCCCGGCGCACAAGGGAAGTCCCCCGACAAGGTACAACCGAAAGACGTTATCCCAGCCGCCGAGAGCCGGACACAGGTGGCGGTCAATACGGAGGGCAAGACCAACGAAGCCACCAAGCAGACCAAAGAGCCGCTGAAACAGGGGCAGGACAAGCCCACCGCCAAGCAGAAGGAGAAGCAGGACAAGACCCTGAAAGCGGACAAGCCCAAGAAGTCCAGAGGAATGAAAATGTAATGACCACTTAAAAAGCAAAGAACTATGATAGCATTGATAGCAGAAAAGCCCAGCGTGGCTAAGGACATCGCCTGCATCATTGGGGCGACACAGAGGAATGATGGATATTTTTCCGGCAATGGGTATATGGTAACATGGACGTTCGGCCACTTGATACAGCTTGCCATGCCCGAAGCCTACGGGGTGGCGAACTTCCGCAGGGAGAGCCTGCCGATAATTCCGGCGGACTTCCAGCTAATCCCCCGTCAAGTGAAAGCCGAGAAAGGCTACAAGGCAGACCCCGGCGTGTTGAAGCAGTTGAAAGTGATAAAGGAAGTGTTCGACCAGTGCGACCGGATTATTGTCGCCACCGATGCCGGGCGTGAGGGCGAGTTAATCTTCCGCTATATCTTCCATTATCTGGACTGCCGCAAGCCTTTTGTCCGTCTTTGGATAAGCAGCCTGACCGACAGGGCAATCCGGGAGGGCATGGAGAACTTGCAGCCGGGCAAACGTTACGACAACCTTTATCTTGCCGCCAAGTCCCGCAGCGAAGCGGACTGGCTGATAGGGATAAACGCCACCCAAGCGTTGAGCGTAGCCGCCGGGCAGGGCGTGTTCTCGCTGGGCAGGGTGCAGACACCTACGCTTATGATGATATGCGACCGTTATCTGGAGAACAAGAATTTCATCCCGACCAAGTTCTGGCAACTCAAAGCCAGCACCGCCAGCGGGGGAATAGGTTTCACCGCCCAATCGACCACCAGGTGGGAACAGCAGCCCGAAGCCATAGCCGCCCTGCAACGGGCAAAGGATGCCGGGCAGCTTACAGTGAAGTCCGTTGAAAGGAAAGAAGCCGCCCAAGACCCCCCGCTTCTGTACGACCTTACCACACTGCAAAAGGAAGCCAATACGAAATTGAACTTCTCGGCAGACAAGACGCTTTCCATAGCGCAGACCCTGTACGAGAAGAAAGTGATGTCCTATCCCCGAACCGGAAGCCGTTATATTTCGGAGGATGTTTTCGAGGAAATGCCGGAGCGCATCGCCCTTTTGAAGCGATACCCCCGTTTTGCTGGATATGCCGCCGGGCTGGATGGCGCAACCCTGAACCGCCGCAGCGTGAATGACGGTAAAGTAACCGACCACCATGCCCTGATTGTTACCGAGAACCTGCCGGGCGAACTCTCCAAAGACGAACGGGCTATTTATGAAATGGTAGCCGGGCGTATGCTGGAAGCCTTTTCGGGCAAGTGCGTGAAGGACGTTACCACCGCCCTGTTGTCCGCAGGAGATACCGATTTCACGGTGAAAGGGGCTGTAATGAAAGAAGCCGGATGGCGTGCCGTGTTCAGCGAACAGGACACTGAAGATGAAGATACCGCCACTTTGCCACCGTTTCAAGAGGGACAGACCTTGCCGCTTTCCGGCGTGGATCTGCTCGAAAAGCAGACCAAGCCGAAACCGCTGCATACGGAAAGCAGCCTGTTGGCGGCTATGGAAAATGCAGGGAAGGAACTGGAGAATGCCGAACTGAAAGCCAGCATGAAGGATGCCGGGATAGGTACGCCCGCTACCCGTGCGGCGATTATCGAGACATTGTTTGCCCGCCAGTACATCGTGCGGGAAAAGAAGAACCTTGTGCCGACCGACAAGGGACTTGTCGTTTACCGGATTGTCAAGGACAAGAAGATTGCCGATGTGGAAATGACGGGCATGTGGGAAACCGCCCTTGCCAAGATTGAAGCGGGCGGCATGGATGCCAATACATTCCGCAAGGGTATTGAGGTATATGCCGGACAGATAACGGCAGAGCTACTTTCTGTACATTTGTCCATTGCGGGCGAAGAAACCTGCCCCTGTCCCAAATGCGGCAGCGGGCGCATCCTGTTCTATCCGAAAGTGGCGAAGTGCTCCAACGTGGATTGTACGCTGACCATCTTCCGCAACAAGTGCGACAAGCAGCTTACCGACAAGCAGATTGTCGAACTGGTTACGAAGCGCAAGACCGGGCTGATTAAAGGCTTCAAGGGGAAGAACGGGAAGGCTTTTGATGCCTCGCTGGTATTGGACGGGCAGTTCAATGTCGCTTTCTCATTCCCGGAGAAGAAAGGAAAGGCGAAGAAATAACCCGGTCTTGCCGATGGCAATCCAACGGTTTGCGCCCGGAGAACAAAGCCGGGCGCATCTTTTATCCCTCAAACAAGTAGGTTGAACGGACAACCCCGCCATCCAGTTTTTCACTTTCCGACAGCTTCCATTTAGAGCCGAATGTTTCCCCGATAAAGCCGATGCCTTTGCCCACCATCACCGGGATGGTGTAAATGGTCAGGCAGTCCAGCAGCCCGGCTTTCACCAGCGAGGTAAGCAGCTTGCCGCCGCCCACCACCAGTATGTCATGCGTTTGTTTCAGTTCATAGACCTTGCGCAGCGGTTCTTCGGTCAGGAACTCCACGCCGCAGTCCTGCGTAAGGTTGGTATCGTGGTGCGACACGACAAAAGACCGCTGTTTTTTGTACGGCCACCCGCCCCAATGCTCAAAGATATAGGTATAGGTGTTTGCCCCCATCAGCAGGCAGTCAGCTTCCAGACAGTGCTTGCCGACGATAGCCTTTACTTCACCGGGCAACCAGTCCAGTTCATTGTCCAATGTGGCTGTATGCCCGTCCAGAGATACGGCGATGTGCGCTTTTACTTGTTTCATCTTATCGGTATTTAACAGTTCTACAATTCGTATTCAACTGTCCGCCAATATCCATAAAAGAAGCGTGGCTCTTACACTGCTTCGATACGTGGTACTGGCAATACCTTTGAGGAAACAGGCAAGACCACGCTATGCGATTGCATAGCGTATCCTGCACTGAATATCCCCTCAATTTGAAAATTTGCCAGTTTTCGTATCAGGACGTTCAGCGGAACGCTTATTTTCAATGTTTTATATCAAGACGAAATGCCGGAAAAATGCCAACAAATCGCCGTCATACTCTGTCTAATTTCGCAAAGTTAATCAAATAACCGGAATTATTTGGCATGAAACTCAAAAATCCTGCCTTGTCTCACGACAAAACAGGATTACGTAATTGAACAATGATAAATAACACCGCTAATCCGTGCGCTCACGAATCAGCTTGTGTATGTCGCTTGCCCGGTAGTAATACTTCCCGTCCAACAGCAGGTAAGGCAGTATGCCTTTCTTCCGGTAACGCTGCAAGGTCTTGACGCTCACTTTGAGCATAAAGCACAAGTCCTGATTGTCGAGCAGCTTTTCACCGTCCAGGCAGTTCTGGCTGTTCAGCAGACGGTCTATCTTTTTGTCCTGCATGTCGATCCTGTCCATGATGCGCTCCATCCATGCCTCGAAATTTTCCTTGTCGATATACATAAGCCGCCGGATTAAATGAGACCAATCATGAAATAGCTCTGGTTCGCCGGGTCTTTCAGGATGATTTCCCGCTCCCGCATGAAGCGGATGTAGCTTTTGGCTGTCCGCTCCTTGATGTCCAGCACCTGTTGCAACTGTTCGCAAAGGTCTATGTAGGTGATGTGCGTCTGCCTGCCGAAAATATCACGGGCAACGCCCACCAGTTCCCTTTCCTTGCGTTTCTCCTTTTCCTCACGGGGTTTCTCGCCCCGGTACGTGTGCATCCCGGCTTCCTTGTCCCAAGCGAACAGTATCAGCGGTACGTCCAGCGGGCTTCCGTCCCTCACTTTCAGGGCTTTCACCACCGACTGCGTGGGTTCTTCGTCCTTCTCGATGGAAAGGATGGTCGCCGCCTTGCGTTGCAGTTCGCTGCCCAGATGCCCACGCAGCTTCAAGCCATTGGGGACAAAATGCAACACGCACAGGATGCAGGTGTTGTAGATGCCCGCCAGTCGGTAGAGTTCGTCTATCACCGCCACGCTTTCCGCTTCATCGTTGGCGCTCTTTACAAGGTCGGCGATACCGTCAATGACCACCAGTTGGATGCCGCCGTATTGATAATAGAACTTGTCCATGCTCTGCACGATGGCGTTCAGGCGTTCTTTCCGGGACATCCCCGTCAGGCAGAAGGCTTTCAGTTCGTCCGGCTTGTCCGGTTGTTTGGCACGTGCCAGCAGGTTGCTCACGTTCTTGAACAGTTGCACTTCCGACTGTTCGGTGTCATAAAGCAAGACCGCCTTGCGTCTATTGTTGGGCGTTACGTGGATGCCGAGCGTGTCTATCTCTGCATCCGCCGGGCATACGCAGCCCGACACGATGGCGGCTACATAGTTGCTCTTGCCCGTTCCCTCGCCGCCTGTGATGCCGAACAGGTTGCCTTGCGTACCCAGCGGGACATCGCCCGCCGAGATGATCACCTGCGCTTTGGCAGGCGGGTTGTTGAAATCTATCTCGCACGATTTAAGCATGATGAGTGTGTCGCTATACAGGTTGTCTAAAAATTCGATGAACAGTTTCAGGAAATCTTCACGGGTGTTCCCGGCTTTGAAGTAGTCGGAAATATCCTTTTCCTCTTTCGTGCCGGGCAAAGGGAGCAGCAGGCGTTTCACGCCAAATTCCGCCAATGACTTTTCCTGTTTGCAGGCACTTTCCCGTCCCGTCTTATCCGTATCATAGAGCAGGATTATGTGCTTGAAGCGGAACGTCAGCCTGAAAATCAGGTTTGCCGGGATGGTTACCGTCTCGCTGTTGAAGCAGATGGCGTGGAAACCGTGCGCCGCCAGCGAAAGCACGTCTTTCTCGCCGCCCGTGATAAATAATGTATCACCTTTGGCGGGCAGTTGCTCCAGCCCGAAGCAATAGTTCTCGCCGAAGCTGCCGCCATAGAGGAAGCGGGGCGTGGAAAACGGTCGGTACAGCTTGACGTGCCGCTTGCCTTTGTAACCGAACATGGGTTCTGCCGCCGATGACGTGTAAGCGTAGGGGTTTCCCTCCGCCGTTTCGCTGCGGTATTCCCGGAGTGAACAGACCTTGTACCGCTCCAGCAGTTCGGGCGTGATGCCGTATTGCTGCCAGTATTCCAGTTCGGAGGTGGTGAACTTCTGTTCCCGGCACTGGTAGGGCTTGGCGGGCTTTTCGGGTGCGTCCTCCCTCTGGGACGTTGCCGCCCGGTGGGTAGCCGTTGGCGGGACAGCCGCCGGGATGCCGGAAGCCAGCCCCAATCCCAAGTCCCGGTCGATGGTCGCCAGTATCTCGATGAAGTCCGATGCCCGGTTGCAGTCCAGCCCTTTCAGTTGCCCCACGAGGAAAAAGCAGTCGCCGCTGTAACGGTCATCGCCGAAGTCCTTCATCTTGTACATGCCGCTGTGTCGGTCGAAATAGACGTTGCAGGAAGCCTTGCTGTCCTCATACAGCGGGTTGAGGAAGTTCCGACCGATGCGCCAGTTGCCGGGCAGGTAGTGTTTGAACACCGACAAGCCGTTATTTGTCCTGCTTAGTATTTCTTCTTTCCTTAGCATACAATTCATGATTGGTTATTAGGTTACGCATACATTCGTCATTGCTCTTTATCAGCCGTTCTTCCAGCAGGCGTTTCAGTTCGCCTATCTTGTAATAACACCGTCCTCCTATGTTGGAGAAAGCGACTACACCTTTTGCACGTAAACGCTGCAAAGTGCGGTCGCTGATTTGAAGGAATGTGCAGACTTCGTAACTGTCCACCCAGATTTCATCCTCGTTTTTAGTGTCCTCTTGTGAAAACACATAGTTGGCTATCACATCTATCTTAGCCACTATTTCCTTATAGGCTTTTGACTCAATCGTAATCACATCCATATTGCTAACTAATTGATTTTGCTGCAAAGTTCGGGATATGGAAATGATTAAAAGTCATGGTTCATACCGTCATGGTAAAAATATTTTTAGTGCATTTGGGGGTCGTTTTCAATGATTTTTCGGTTTGAAAAAGTACAGCGCAAGCCCATTTTAAGGACAAAGCACGGTGAAAATAAAAATACCGTGTCGGTATGAACACGGTATTTTACAGATAAGAATATCAGACAATTATCTCTTGTTATCATCTTCCCTCATACGTTTGGATAGTTTCTCTGCCAGTAGTTTCAAGTAGGCAGTCTGGTCTTTTCGTTCTTTCATGGCAATATACGCATCATAATAATCACCCAAATCAATGTTGAATACGAAACTAAGGTATTCCATAAATTCCTTTATTTCTATGTTGCCATGATTTATATCGCCGGAAGAAACAAGCGCATAGCCCAATTCAATCAAAGCATTCTTCTTTCCGGTAAAACACATAGAGCTAAATTTAGAACTTCTTACAGCTTTGTATTCAGTATTGTTTAATTTAGCCATCCTATTTTCCAAATAAACTTTCAAGTGTTTGTTGCAGAGTATTTTTGCCAGTTTATAGTCATATCCGGTTGAAAATAGTGGGTCTGTATCATATTGGAAACTTTCAAAACTTGGTATCGTTGAAGACCTTATTGATTTTCGTGTAAAATAGAAATGATCCAAATGCGTTGATTGGGAGCGTATATACTGATAAAACTCTATGTTGTTGCGGAAGAAATACGTCAGCTTATCCAATTCTGTACTCAGATATTCCCGTATGCAGTCTTTGCTACCATCAGGACATTTCAACTCTATATGGTACACCTTACTGAAATAGATATACTTGCTAAGAATTTCCGGCTTCAATTCCTTGAAAAAACATATTTCATCTTCTACACTCGGAAATGAATAGCTAATAATCATTTCTCTTAGTTGTTCGTACATAGGTGCAATGAACCTTACCATATATAAGGCATTATCCATTGCAGAATCGACATCACAATCCCTTAATCGGATTTCTGCGTCAATCTTAGCCAGTATTTCTTCCGCCAATCTTTTCATGCTACATACTATCAACCATTTGCAACAACCCATTTACATCACCTTTCCCGATATAGGGCAGGCATCGCCGTATCTTCTCAGCAGACCAATCCCACCATTTCAGCGTTTCGAGCTTCTGTATCACTTCTTCATCGAAACGCTTCCTTATCGGTCGGGCAGGAACACCGCCGACTATCGTATAAGGTGGCACATCTTTCGTAACAACGGCACGGGTGCCTATGATTGCCCCGTTTCCGATGTGAACACCCGCCATTATCACCGCTTCATAGCCTATCCATACATCGTTTCCTATCACGATGTCGCCTTTGTTGTCCCACGCTGTTGCCACGTCTGATTTTTCTAAGTCCCAATCCTCATAAAAAAGCGGAAAAGTATATGTGGATAAGGATTTCAAGGTATGGTTGGCACAGTTGAACAGAAATTTCACACCGCAGGCAATGGAACAAAACTTGCCAATTATCAGCCGCTCATGGTTAATAGGATAATGATAAAGCACATTGTTCCGTTCGAAAAGTAACGGGTCGGACACGAAATCATTGTAAATGGTATAGTCGCCCACTTCGATAGATGGGTCTTTCACAACTGCATTCAGGTACACGGTCTGCGTGTCGCCTGTGCGTGGATATATCTTTTTCATCATGACATTCAGTTTTTAATAGTGTTTATGTTTCAGATAAATAACGGACTGCACCCCAAGTCCAATCACGAACAGGTATTCCACCGTCCAATAAACGGCAAGAGGTACATCACAATGGCTCAATCCCCATAAGTAGAGCAAATAGGCAGCAATGGTTGTCGCCTGCAAGATGAAAGCCGTCCGTGTCGCCCCCGTTCCCGTAACGGCATTCATATAGACATAGCCGGGCAAGGCAAAGACATAGTTCAGCAACATAACTACAAATGGCAACCATGAGGTCTGCACGATAACCGGATTATCTGTATAGACATCAATAACAGACTGATGGAATATCAGAGCAAGTGCAATCAGCGGAAAGCCTATGGCATAGCCTAATCGGATTACCCTGCTGCATAGCGGAAACACTTGCCCTCTTTCGTCCGCTCCAATCAAATTGCTTACCAATGAGCCTGTTGTGGCGGCAAATGAATTGACGATGACAAAGAACAGGGTGGAAATGCTTCGGAGAATGTTTGCCACTGCCAGTTGCAGTTCTCCCAAATGTTCTATCGCCACAAAGAACAGAAACCAAGGGGCTACACCGATGAACGAATGGAACATACTCCAAACGGACACACGGAAGACATGGAGCAAAACACCTTTGTCGAAGCTCCAAGACAAGCCATAAAGCCGTTTGTCCATTTTACGTAAAACATGGATTGCCAGCACCGCCAACGAACACGCTTCGGCAAAAGACGATGCGATGGCTGCCCCTGCTATCCCCATATCCCAATGGAATATGAGCAGCCAGTTGCCCGAAATATTCACCAATACGGCTGTCAGAGCCGCCACGTTCAAGGCTTTTGTATGGGTGATGCCGACCAAGAACGAGCGTAAGGCAAGGAACGGGAAAGAGAACAGCAATCCCCAAATGCGCCCATCCAAATAATCAATCACGGCATGATAGACTTCCGCAGAAGCAATCAGCCGACTTAGAATAATCGGGGAAAACAGCTTGGAAAGCAGACATAAAAAGACAGCAAGTCCCGACAGGAAAAACAATCCTTGAAAGAAAGTCTTTCCTGTTTCGGAATAATGCTGCTCGCCGTTGCGCCGTGCGACAACGACTTGTAAGCCCAAACTGAAACCGAAGCCGAGCATATAGATAGCCAGATACCAAATCCCGGCAAGGGCGGATGCGCCCAATTCTATTTCTCCCACATGCCCTAAGAAAATGGCATCGGTAATATTGATAAGTTGCTCGATAAGGATGCTCATCATTACAGGAAAGTTGATGAGCCAAATATGCTTATATGTATAGTTCATTGTTCAACTTGATAGGATGCGACAAGTCCTGCTGCATAAGGCGGCATGACACATCGCATGATTATGAATTTGGAATAATGGCAAAACAAGAAAGGACAAACCTGTTATAAGCCTGTCCGTTGCTGAATAGCTTGATTAAAATGCTATCCGTTAAGCGCAGCTATATGCACACTTGCCATTTCATACGGGTTGAACAATTCTATTTTTTCTGTTAGTTCCGCAAAGATAGCATTTGTTCTTGATTATACCTCCAAGTTTCCAATTTCTTTTTGTAGATTTTCCAAAAAACGGGAAGCATGTGCGCCATCCATCTGTGTGTGGTGAAACTGGAAGGAAACAGTCAATGTACATTTCCACAAACGCCGTTTGTATTTAGTCCAAATCAGAAACGGATTGTTGAACACACCGCTATACATGCCAACCGCTCCATCTATCTCATATTGTGCAAGGGCAGACGTGCCGATAACCATGCTATCTGTCAGGTCATGATTCCGGCAGCTTTCAGCAACTTGTTTCGTCAGTCTCAGGTAATCGGCATTGAACTGCTGCAAATTATCGGAGAAAGGGACATCGCAGGAACTGACTTCACCCTCCCGATTGGCTACAATGGTGCAGACGGCAAGGTTGTCGTATTGCATCAGCTTCCGCCCTATGGGAAGCATATAGAACTCTTTGATGTGGCTTGCCGCCTTTCCGACACACCAGCACATCAGCATATTAAACTTTAACCCCGTCCGTTTACTGATGCGGACAAGGCGGGTTACATCTACCGTCTTGAAAAAGGTGAGCATGGGCATAGGTGCATTCATCCACATTTCAAAGGCATAGGCACGGGTCGTTTCTTTTGGATTTACTTCTTTCATTCTATCGTTCATTTTAAATTAAATAAGCGCAAAGGTAAGTCAGCTATCAAACTACGGATAGAATAAAAGAGACATTATGTAGGGTCGTTAAACAAATCGGAATAAGGTTTGCATACATTTAGCAACGATAAGGGGGTATAACCGCTGAATCGTCTGAACTCCCGAATAAAATGCGACTGGTCGGCGTAACCGCATTGATATGCCAACTGCGCCTGATTTGTATCTTCCGAGCAATGCTGTAACAGTTTCAATGATTTCTGGAAACGGACTATCCTTGCATATTCTTTGGGATTCGCACCTACCAGTTCATTAAACAGACGTTCAAATTGTTTTTTGCCTAAACAGGCAACGGAAGCCAGTTCTATAACAGAGGTAGCTGGCATTACGAACAGTCGTTTTATTGCAGCGGTTATTCTTTTGATGTTGTATTCTGTTTTTAAGGTCAATGCACCTGCTATTTGGGATAACAGCCATTGTTCTATTGCGCTAATACATAAACTTGTATTTTCGCAGTCAAAGATTTGTGTAGCCAGTCGTTTCAAATGCTTGTTTTCAAGGTCATAACCGGAAACCTCTTGATTGTGCAATAAGGATATGGGCAAATTCAAGAAGGCTTTTAGGGTGTATGGCTGAAATACAACAACTATCATTTCTACGTTACCATTCGCATATAAATGTGAATGATAATTTACCTGACCGCTAACGGTAAATTCTGATTGAGAGATTCCCAGTTCCGGGATATAAAGCGGTGTTTGTTTATGGAAAATAATTTGAGGACAACCAATAGGAAAAGTAAGGGTATTCAGCGGTTGATTGCTTTTGAATACCCAATAATACCTGACGTAAGGTTGTAACTCCTTGCAAGGCTTGTAGAATCTGAAATCCTCTTGAATCATTGTGCAAAAGTACAATATCTAAGGCTATTATCATAAAGGCTGTAACTATTTTATTTTTCGTCCATTCGCTTGGCAAGACATTCTTCCAGTTTTTTGAGATATGCAGTTTGGTCTTTACGTTCTTTCATGGCAATATAGGCATCATAATAGCCGCCTAAATCTATATTGAATACGGCACTGAGGTATTCCATAAACTCCTTAATCTCTATATTCCCGTGATTTATATCACCGGAAGATACAAGGGCATACCCCAATTCTATCAAGGCATTCTTTTTACCAGTGAAACGAATTGGAGTCTTTGTTGTAACGCTTTGTTTTTCCTCTATGTAACTGTCGCATTCAAGTTTTTGCAATTTCTTGTTCAGATAAATGCGTAGCATTTCATTGGCAAGTATTTTTGCGACTTTATAATCATATCCGGTTGAAAAGTTTGGGTCTTTGTCAAATTGTGCGCTGTCTGTGCATAACCGAAAATCAACTTTTCCACGCAAGAAATAAAGTTCGTCATGTACCGTAGAATGTGAACGATAATACTGATAAAAATCCAAATTGCGATTAAAGAAATATGTCAGGCTATCCAACTCCTTGTTTAAATACAGTCTAATCACATCATTACTTCCAGTAGGACATTGTACTTCAATGCGGTATATTTTATGAAAATACAACAACCGCCCTAACAATTCCGGTTTTTGGTTTTTGAAGAAATATATTTCTTCCTCTTTTGACGGGAATACATAGGTTTGCAAATCGTTTCGTAAATCGGATAAAATACCCTGTAAACGATGTACCATAGCAAGAGAAACTGGAATAATATCATAGCCGTAAAGGTCGATTTCATCTATCTCTAAATCTATTTCCGACAAGATATTAGCCAGTTTCTTTTTCATAATCATGGTTCTCTTACAAGGACTTAATACTATCCCTGTATTGTTTTAATTCGTGTTCACTAATTTGCCTTATTGCCAAATCCAACTCGTTAAGTATTCTCACCTTATCATTTGGTATCATCCCTACAAACGGGATGGTATTTGATACGGTATTACCTAATAATGTTGTTTCTATATTCAAGTTTGAGATAAATGTCTTCAATTCCAACAATCTCTCATGTTCTGTTGCTTCCACATATTCCCCATTTTGTATTTCCTGATATAGTTTTGATTCGGGAAATACAGTTAATGACACGAAGTTGATAGTGAACGGATGGAGCTGGTTAAACACCGTAGCTGTATTGATAGCGTTTTGTTGCCCCTTATTTTTGCCAGCAAGACCTGTCAGATACACAAAATTGTACCTGATATTAGCTTCTTCCAATTTTTTACATTGTTCGAGAATATCATTGGCTGTATAACCCTTATCCATTCTTGCAAGTGTTTCGTCATCTCCGGATTCTGTGCCAATGCTGATACTGTCAAAACCTAAATGACGCAAAATTTCTCAATTCTTCTACTGTTTTAGGCTTTATATCTGAAATTCTTGCAAACATACCGATGCTTTCGCAATGTCTGAGATACTTTCTAATTAACAGTCCTAAATCCAATAGTCTATTATAACTTAATGCAAAAGGATTGGCTCCGGTTAAAAAGACACGCCTTGCCCTTGGTTGATACTGCTGTATTACCTTCAAATCTTCTTCGACCTCGGTTATAGGTGATAGGCGGAATTTTGTGCCATGATACAAACTGCAAAATTTGCATTTATTATGTGTACATCCGGCTGTTACTTGTAAGAGTTGAGAACTTGCCTCATAAGGAGGTCTCCAAACCTGACCTGTAAAATGTAATAGTTCCATATATTATAATTAAGCATTAAAAATCGGTTATTTTCTATACTTTTGCATTGCAAAGTTAGGATGTTGCTTTTGAAAAAAGAAGAACTATACTATCTGTCAGCCACTTACGTTTAGGTTAGTGTTTCTCAATATCAGTAACATTAAAGATGAAAAAAATGAGAAAAAAATTGGATTATGATTTTTGTTCAGCATCTCCAATACTGGAATGGCTGGGTGATAAGTGGGCTTTAGTGGTTTTATTGAAGTTACATGAAACAGGGGTAGTGCGTTTCAATGAATTATATAAAACGATTCCTTCCATTTCGGAAAAAATGCTTTCTTCCGTTTTACGCTCACTGGTAACAGACGGATTAGTAAATAGGAAAATATATCCATCTGTACCACCCAAAGTAGAATATTATGTATCAGAGTTCGGTGAAACTTTAATTCCTCATTTGGAGCAATTAAAACAATGGGGACAAGAGAATTTTGATACGATAATGAAAAATAGACAGAAAAATAAATATTAGTGCAAGGTGCAAGTATATATCTATATATATAGCTTGCACCTTGCACTAACCCCAGAATATTTATTTTCAGTGATTTGCGTATTTCAAAATAAAGTCGTATCTTTGAACTCAAGATAAAGGCAGACACTATCCCGACAAGGGAAGCCAATAGTTCTTTCAAAAAAGTGTCCAATTCGTACCCCCTTAAAGGTAGTGGTATGCTAAAATATTGATTTTAAGATTTGTATTTCGCTGGGTTCATAACCCAAGCGGATCACAAAGGAATTAAGATGCGCCTGACCGTCCGGTCAGGCGTTTCTGTTCCGGGACTGACAGTACGTGAGCTTGCTCACGGAATGGAAGTTACGGAACAGAAAGAAGGGCGGAGCCCTGCACATCATGTTCTGCTATGTAAGATCGCCCGTGGCGCAGGGCAAGGGAAAAAGCCTTTAGGCTTAATCCCAACCGGATTATCGAGATTGAAATAGTTGATAATCTCTATTTAGTCGCTTCTTACGAAGCGTATTTTATCAAGCCTGTAGTAGTGAGGCAGTTGTCCGAAGCATTTGCGAGGCCCAGTTTCCAAAGGCACAATAAAGCCCTGCTGGGCTTGTCGGCAAGCTCTCTCATAAGCTTCTTGAGGCTCCACGCTGCCCTCCCGATGCGCTTGCGGAAATAAACGAAAAAGAATCGTTGGCACGGAGCGAATCGGAAACTGGCGGATAATCAGCCTGTTAGAAAGTTGCGCTGTGGAAGCTGGCTGTTTTATAATTGAGGTATCCACGGGCGCTGTTTGCAAATACTTGATGTACAGAGATTTGCAAGAATGGGGTGTGCGGGCATTTCCTGTTGACATTCAGGCCTCCGGGGAATGACGGGTTCGGGCAGGGGGACCTTGGGGCGGGGCTCACCTAGGGATTTACTCCCTGTAGGCCGCACATCCCCGAGCGGTGGCGACAACCGGACTTCCTCGCCGGGAGATTGACTTTCCCTGATTTAGGTTGACAGTTTTAGAGCGGATTAATCCCAACCGGATTGCATGCTATTCTGATAACTGATTATTTATAAGATTGGGGTCGCTATGGTGGTCGCCCCGATGCCCATTTTTATTGTATCGAAACAGCTGTCGTCAATCATTTGTATGTTACTATTTCACCTCCCAATAGCCGCCTTTGTTCGGTCCAATCCTGTCAATAAGACCGAGATCCTTGAAAATCTTAAGGTATTTCTTTATTGTAGAGTCGGATAGGCCCAACTGTTCTGCGAGCATTTCCCGGGTAAGGGTAGGCTGGACAATAATAGAGTTGAGAATGGCTCTGGCAGTTTTGTTGAATGGTTCTTTCTTCGTATTTTCTTGGGTACTTTCGCCCTTAGAAGTATCTGTAGAACCGATTTCTTGGGTATTTCTTGTGAACTGTTCAGATAAGTGTTATCCATTATATTAGGATATTTTTCAGTTGTAGAACTTTGTAAAAGGAAATTAACTATTTTCACTACCTTTACGGAAATATTTGCGCAGATATGACACCGGCTTCCAAAATATCTCCGGCTCTTACATTAGAGACTATGGTCTCCCGTCAGGAAGGCCAATACTATGATGTGAAATCCGCTCGGATAAGGCCTTATGATTTGGCGGATATTGTGAGTGCCTACGCAAATGCGGAGGGAGGTACTGTTGTCATCGGAATTAGCGACAAGACCCACAAGGTGGAGGGGGTCAATGCTCAAGGGGACGAGAAGATTAATAATTTTCTAAATCTCCCGAAAGACTGCTGCCTTCCTATGCCTGAATACAAGCACGAGTTCGTTGATGTTGTCAATGATGCGGGGAAGGCTGACAGGCTCATTCTGCTGCATATCAGACCGTCCATAGACAAAGTCATCCGAACCACTAAGGATGAGGTTTTTCTCCGCATCGGTGATAAGAGCCGGAAACTCACTGTAGAGGAGATTCGCCAACTTGAATATGAAAAGGGCGTTGCCCGACAGTTCATCGTGAAACGCCACGGAGAGGATGCCCTTACCAATGCCGCTATACTTCTTTTCGGCAAGAATGTCCTGGGCTTCTTTCCCCACTGCCGTATCCGGTACATAAAAGTTGATGGGACTGCTATGCGCACAGGCACCAATTTCAATGTGGTGAAAGACAGAAACTTTGATTTGCCCCTGCTGCGTCTGATTCCGGAGGTGAGGAGATTTGTATCGGAACAATTGGAGGAAAGGACAACACTTGAGAGCGATGGCCGTTTCCATACATATCCGGAATATCCGGAATTTGCTTGGGTCGAGAGCATTACGAACGCATGTTGTCACAGGCAATGGGGGCTAAGAGGAGACTATATTCTTGTGTCAAAGTACGATGACCGCCTGGAAATAAAGAGTCCCGGACGCCTTCCGAACATTGTCACAGTTGACAATATCTTTACAACGCGCTTCGCCCGCAATCCTATTATTTCCCGCGTGTTGACTGAGATGGAACTCGTGCGCGAACTGAATGAGGGTGTTCCACGCATATTCAAGGAAATGAAAGATGCCGGGCTACCAGAACCCAGGATTGTAGAGACTGCTGCAAATGTAATAGTTGTTCTGCATAATGGTAAGGTAGCGCAAGATAGCAAACCTGCAGCGAACAGCACTACGGAGAAAACTACGGAGAAAACTACGGAGAAAATTATGAGGCTTTTGGCTGAACAGCCTTCGATAACGGCAGGTCAACTTGCAGAAGAGCTGGGGATAACTATTGACGGAGTGGACTACAACATCCGTAAACTAAAGAAACAAGGCAGGATTGTTCGCATTGGAGGCGATAAAGGAGGTCACTGGAAAATCATAGATAAACAATAGGCAGGCATTCCGGTCCATCGGCATGGACACTGCCGGACAAGAACAAATCATCGAGGCAAGATGCAATACAAAGAATACGGTAAACAGAATCGAGATGTGATTATTCTTCTTCATGGCGGCGGCTTGTCATGGTGGAATTACCGAGAAGTGTCTGAACGACTTCAAAATGAATTTCGGATAATTATCCCGATATTGGATGGTCACGCAGGAAGCGATGAAAATTTCACAACAATCGAAGACAATGCCGCTGAAATCATTTCTTTTATTGATAAGAACTTTGGAGGTTCGGTATTGCTGATTGGCGGGTTATCTCTCGGCGGTCAAATATTACTTGAAATGTTATCTCGACGAAAAGACCTTTGCCGTTTTGCAATGGTAGAGAGCGCAGCGGCTATTCCATCCAAACTAACTTATTCGTTGATTAAGCCGGTATTTGGAAGCTGTTATGAATTGATTCGGCAAAAATGGTTTTCTAAACTGCAATTTCGTTCACTCCGAATGAAGCCGGAACTCTTCAATGACTATTATCAAGATACTTGCGGCATTACGAAGCAAAACATGATTGCGTTCTTACAAGAAAGTTCTATGTATTTCATTAAGAAGTCTCTTGGAGAGTGTGTGGCAGAAATCCATTTGTTTGTCGGAGAGCGGGAAAACAAACGCATCTTGCTTTCTGCAAGAAAGCTGCATGAAACGCTGGAAAAAAGCAGATTAAATGTCCTTCCAGCTTTGTATCATGGAGAGTTTTCCATCAACCATGCCAATCTCTATGTAAAAGAATTGTGTGCCATTGTTAAACAGCATTAACTTCCAGTTTCTTGAATGAAAGCAATTATCAGCAATCGGTTAGAAATAGCCCGGTACTATTTTTATAAGGCAAATACAAGTCATTGTCTAGTAGCTATCAAGAGGTTACAAGATGGCAAGTATCTTACGTCGTAACTTTTGCTGGAAATGAGGCGGTTGGAGATTGAAAAAATTTGCCTGTAGCTGGACTGTCAGACAGCCTTTCCCATCTGATATGCCGCTTCCACTTCCGCATGCCCCTTTATGTCTCCTGGAGCATTTACGCCCCCGGCGAAAACGGACCCTGCCAACCGCGCGTTCTCAAAGCACTCGATCCATCCTCCGAGTCCGGTAACTGCGCGTTCCGGAGTCTGAGGGTCCTCTTCGGCCGCAGAGCTGAGGAAATATATGTCCCTGAAATGATAATCCGTGGTAAACAGCGGATTGGCACGGTCGAGAAGGGTCTTCAACTGACCGCTCATCCCGTAATAGTAAATGGGGGTTGCAAAAGCGATGACATCCGCCGCATACATTTTGTTCACGATGGCAGGCGCATCGTCAGCGATAACGCATTTCTGAGTTTTCTGGCAGGCCAGGCAGCCGGTGCAGAAATGCAGGTTCTTTCCTTTCAATGTGATGGATTCCACTTCATTGCCGGCCTCTGCCGCACCTTTGGCAAAGGCTTCGGCCAGCGCGTCAGAATTACTGTCGTGACGCAGGCTTGATGATATTACCAGTATCTTTTTCATACTGCAAAAATAGTGTTATATGACTGATAGCGGATACCTGTTTTACTGAGGAAGGTGAAGGTTTTACGGATAATCACTTTATTTGTTATTTTTGCAGCAGGAAATCAATTGAGTACAATGAGAAAAGCCAGCAGAGAAATGCCCGCCGAATGGGCTCTGGAGGTCATGCGCAAGGCCCCGTATATCACGGTAAGTTTCATCCGGAAGGACGGTTCCGCCTACGGTCTGCCGCTGTCGCTGGCCTCGGCGGAGGACGGGCGGGTTTGGTATTTTCACTGCGCCCAGGAAGGGGAGAAACTCGAGGCTATCGCAGCGCATCCTCAGGTATGCCTTTCGGCCGTAAGCAAATGCTCTCCGACGGTCGGGCCCAAGGACGGCTCATTCACCCTCCAGTACCATTCGGCAGTCGCTTTCGGAAGGGCGGAAACAGTAAAGGACGAAGCCGAGAAAATCCATGCTCTCCGCCTCATCTGCGAACGTTTCCTGCCCCGGCACATGGACGCATTCGACGAGTCGGTCCGCCGCAGCCTGCACCGCACTGCCGTGGTCCGCATTACCCTTACCGCACCGCCCACGGGCAAGCGCAAGCAGTACGACAGGGAAGGGGAGGAGATGAAGTACGGGCGGATGGAGTAAGCCCGTCAGCTGTTTATGCGGTATTCCTTGGGCGTGCACCCGACTTCCTTTTTGAAGAAGCGCTGGAAATGCTGAGGGTACTGAAAGCCGAGCATGTCGGCAATCTGCTTAATGCTCGCATCCGGCTCGAACAGGGCGTTCTTGGCCTTTTCGACGATTTTCAGATGTATGTGCTCCCGGGCGGTCTTACCGGTCTCAGCCTTCACCAAGTCTCCGAAATAGTTGGGGGACAGGCATATCTTATCGGCAAAATACTTCACGGTAGGCAGTCCGTACCGTTCGGCCATGCCGGAATCCCAATATTCATCCAGCAGCCGTTCGAAACGTACAAGAACATCGTTGTTCAGTTCCTCGCGGGTGATGAACTGACGCTCGTAAAAACGCATACAGTAATTGAGCAGCACCTCGATGTTTGAGATAATCAAGGGCTTGGAGAACTTGTCAATCGGATGCTCCAGCTCATGGGCGATCTTGCCGATGTAGTCCTGTATTATAATGCGCTCATCAACGGACAGATGCAGAGCCTCATTGGAGGCGTACGAGAAGAATGTATATTGTCTTATCTTCTGGGCCAATGGCGTGCGGTGCAGGAAATCCGGATGGAACAGCAGTGCATCGGCTTCCGGCGCCGGACCGTCCTCGATACGGTGAACGGCTATGGTCTGGCCGGGAGCAAAGCATACCACAGTCTCATCATCGTAATCGTACATAGTCTTGCCATAATTGATGGTGCATCCCACGGTCTTTTTCAGAAAGAGGGCGTAGAATCCGAATGTCATCTTATGTGCGTCAGGCTGGTTCTCCGAACCATCGAAATGCACGACGCTGACCAGAGGGTGCTGGGTATGGAATCCGAAAAACCGGTTGTATTGCTCTATTGTGTCTGCTTTTATAATATCCATGTTTCCTGATCATTTATGTTTCTGTGCAAAAATACACTTTTCTACGAATGCCTGAAGGCGGGCAGGCATAAAAAAGTACTTGCGGTATTTCTTTCAGTAATACGTATAACTGAATTCCGGGCGCAGCCGGCACCGACTATTGTGGTGCCTCGGGAATGCGAATTGAACAAGTTCATTTGCATTTCTCTCGGCTTCTGCCTATATTTGCGCCGCTGAAAGTTTCCTGTCCGCCGCTCTGCGGTGGAGGAATTAAAAGGGAACCGGGTGAGAATCCCGGACAGTTCCCGCTGCTGTAATTTCCACGTCCTTCGGGACGGAAGTCACGCGGTAATCTCTTTAGCCACTGCCTTATGAGGTGGGAAGGCTGCCGCGATGAGGAATAAGTCAGAAGACCTGCTTTCAACTTGGACTGTCTGCCCTGCGGGAGTACGGGTGCGGCAATGCTGAATGGTTTTCTTCTTCAGGAACAGACAGTCTGCCCTTGTGCCGGTATGGTATGGGGAAATCCCGGGAGTTGGAAAATTATTTGGCAATGAATTATAAGAAAGCAGGTACAGTTTTACCTATCATCATGCTCATGCTGTCTCTGACAGCCGCGCTCCGGGCCCAGGACGGAATCCCGGAGACACCCGTCGATACCCTCGGCGAGGTGGTGGTCACAGCTGAGCGGATAAGAGAGATCGTGCCGGCACAGAGACTGTCCGGACAACAGCTCCAAAGGCTTAGTTCCAATTCGATAGCCGATGCCCTCCGCTATTTCTCAGGCGTGCAGATCAAGGACTATGGCGGCATAGGGGGCCTGAAGACGGTCAATGTCCGCAGTCTCGGCAGCCAGCACGTAGGGGTATTCTACGACGGTATACAGATATCCAATGCCCAGAACGGGACGGTGGATCTGGGCAAGTTCTCCATGGACAATATGGAGGTCCTGTCGGTATACAACGGGCAGAAGAGCGATATATTCCAATCTGCCAGGGACTATGCCTCAGCGGCAGCGCTGTATATGGTCTCGCGGAAGCCTAAATTCAGCGGAGACAGACGGAACAATCTGAATTTCAAGCTGCGCAGCGGCTCATTCGACCTCATCGACTTCTCGGGCCTGTGGGAGCACCGCTTGGGCCGGTATCTCAGCACCTCGGTCAATGCGGAATTTCTCAGTACGTCAGGGCGCTACAAGTTCCGGTACCAGAGGGACGGAGGCTACGACACGACCGAGGTGCGCCGCAACGGGGACGTGATGTATGTCAGGGCGGAAGCGGGCCTGTTCGGGAAGATGCCGGGGACGGACTTCATGCTCAAAGGCTATTTCTACTGGTCGGAGAGGGGCTACCCCGGGGCGGCGGTCAAGGAGGACTACGGCATATCGCTTCTGAACGAGGACCGGCAGAAGGACCGCAATATCTTCGTGCAGTCGGCGGTTACGCACCGGGCGGCGGATTTCTACAGTTTCAAGCTACAGGCCAAATATGCCAATGATTACATGAACTACACAATGCCTCTGCACAGTACCCTCCAGCCGATGGACAATCATTACTGGCAGCAGGAGCTTTACCTGACCACCTCGCACCTTTTCTCGGCCGGCCGGATCTGGAGCGCCAATCTCTCCTGCGACCTTCAGTGGAACAGCCTGGAAGCAGACGGTACGGAGATGTTCAATGCCAATTTCATCCGGCCGCGCAGGCTGACCATCCTCTCGGCAGCGGCCACCTCGGTCAATTTCGGATTCGGTCTCAGCGCCCAGGCCAGCCTGCTCTACACCTGCGTCCATGATGTCAGCAAGCGTGGCATGGAGACGGCCGGGGATAAGAACGAGTGGACTCCCACGGTGATAGTCTCCTATACTCCGTGGAAGAGGGCAGGCCTGAGCCTGAGGGCTTTCTACAAGAAAATCTTCCGCATGCCTACTTTCAACGACCTGTACTACGTCCAGCTGGGCAACCGCAACCTCAAGCCCGAATATACCACCCAGTACAACTTGGGCGCGGCTTATAAAAAGACCTGGCGCCACGACTGGTTCACCGGACTGCAGGCCAGTGTGGATGTGTATTACAACACCGTAAAAGACAAGATTATAGCCACCCCGACCTCGAATCAGCTTGTGTGGACTATGGTCAACCTGGGATACGTGGAGATCCGCGGTGTGGATGTCTCCGTGACTCCTTCGTTGCGCTTCGGACCGGTCAATGTATCGGCCAGGCTGAACTACACCTGCCAGAAGGCCCAGGACTTCACTGACAGTAGAAAAGAGGAAGGATATGAGGGAGTCATCAGCACATACGGCGACCAGATACCATACGTGCCGCTGCACAGCGGATCGGCTGTGGTGAGCGTCAGTTACCGGACGTGGGACTTCCACTACAGCTTCGTCTACACCGGTGAGAGATACATGCTGGGCGGCAATGTGCCGGTCAACTACATCCAGCCCTGGTACACGAGCGACCTCTCAGTCTCAAAAGTATTCCACATAAAGAAGATGGACATAGGGGTGACTGCGGAGGTGAACAACATCTTCAACCAGCAGTACGAGGTGGTGAAGTGGTATCCCATGCCGGGCACTAATTTCAGAATAACATTAAGTCTTGCAATATGAAAAAATGGTTTGTAACAATTACGGCAGCCGCGGTACTCTGCAGTTGCCGCGGCGACTGGCCAGTACTGTCCTCCGAGCCGGTGGAAGTCAATCCCGGGGATTCCGTTTCCGGCGATATCCGCGGTTTCTTCCTGCTCAATGAGGGCAATATGGGCAGTAACAAGGCTTCGTTGGACTACTACGACTACTCCTCGGGAGTGTACACGCGCAACATCTACGGAGAGCGCAATCCCGACGAGGTGAAGGATCTGGGAGATGTCGGCAACGACATCGGGATATACGGCGGAAAGTTGTGGGCGGTGATCAACTGCTCCAATTACGTGGAGGTTATGGATGTGCAGAGCATCAGGCATATCACCAAGATAGCCGTGCCCAACTGCCGCTATCTGGCCTTCAAGGGCAGGTATGCGTATGTAAGTGCCTACGCCGGTCCTGTGAAGATTGACCCGGATGCCCGCATAGGCATGGTGGTGAAGATTGACACTTCCAGCCTTCAGATAGTGGACTCATGCATCGTGGGCTACCAGCCGGAGGAGATGGCTGTAGTCGGCGACAAGCTGTATGTGGCCAACTCCGGCGGCTACAGGGTGCCGGACTATGACAGCACTGTGTCTGTCATCGACCTGGCAAGTTTTAAGGAACTGTACAGGATACCCGTGGGCATCAACCTGCACCGTCTGGAGCCTGACCTCCACGGCAACCTGTATGTCTCCTCCAGAGGTGACTACTACAGCGTACCTTCCAGGACCTTTATCATCGATACCAGGACGGACATCTGCACAGATACCCTGGACCTGCCCAACAGCAGCATGACCCTCCGCGGAGACTCTCTCTACGTATGCAGCAGCGGATTCAACTACGGGACTCAGGATTGGAGTGTCTCATACGCAATATTCAACACAGTGACGCGGCAGACAGTCACCCGCAGCTTTATCACAGACGACGTGAGGATCAGTACCCCTTACAGCATAGCTGTCCATCCCGTGACCGGCGAGATCCTGATAACGGATGCCGGAGACTATGTCAGTCCGGGTACCCTGCACTGCTTCTCTTCTGACGGCAGGCGCAAGTGGTCAGTAACCACCGGGGATATCCCGGCACACATTGTATTCACACGTAAACCATTGCTTTATACGACACCATGAGACATTCTGTAATTTATGCGGCGGGGCTTGCGGCCATAGTCCTGACAGCCTGCAGTAAGGAAAAGGCCGGAAAGGACGCAACTCCCTACATCACCGAAGTATTCGAATATATGCCGGCTCCCGGTCAGTTTGTCAATACTATGCCCCTCTATGAGGAAGGCGACACACAGGAGACAATGAACCGGAAAGTCCTGGAGGCCATCGGAAACAACAACCGCGGGCTGATCTCCCTCGGCGGCTGGGGCGGATATGTGGTGGTGGGATTCGACCATACGATCGAGAACCGGGAGGGGCTGTGCGACTTCCGGGTGCTGGGCAATGCATTCGGGGACGAGGGGGGAAGCAGCGAGCCGGGTATTATCATGGTCTCCGTCGATGCCAACGGCAACGGGCTGCCCGACGACCTATGGTATGAGATAGCCGGAAGTGCCCATATCGACCCTGCGCAGGAAATCTGGTATCAGGCTGCAAGGGACAACGGCAATGACGTGGCCCTTCACCCGGACTACAGTATGACGTACCTGCGTCCGGAACAGGAACCGGCAGCCTCCGAAGAAGAGGAATACATCCTTTGGGAGGATATCCTGGGCCGTCGGGGCAGCATTCCGAAAAACAAGTATCATACCCAGCCCTATTTCCCGCAGTGGTACGGGGAGGACAGGCTCTCTTTCAGTGGCACCTGCCTGCCTCAGAACGGTATCGACGAGAGCGGAGAGGGGACATACTACGTCCTCTACAAGTTCCGCTACGGCTATGCGGACAATGACACCAATTCCGGTGCCGGATCGGCCGTCGACATATCCTGGGCCGTGGACAGCAGGGGCCAAAGCGTGGACCTGCCGGGAGTGGATTTTATCCGGATCTATACCGGGGTCAATCAGGTAAACGGCTGGATAGGCGAGTGCTCCACTGAGATAATGGGAGTGGAGGACCTCCATCTGCTTGGAGAAGAGATAACAACTGATTAAACACACATATCGTAACATTTTAACATTAAAGAACATGAACAAAGGAATTTATTTGAAGAGCCTGGTCCTGGCTCTCGCCGCAGCAGGCTGTATTGCCGGCCTGACTTCATGCACTGGTAAAAACGGCCCTGTCTATGAGGATCCTGTATTCGAACTGGGTACCTCTGCCGACAATCCGGTGCTGCTTGTATCTGAAGAAACGTATGTCCTGACCTATCATGCGGAGGGGATAAGCACCGTAACATTGGAAGATGTGCCGGAGGGTTGGCAGGCATCAGTGGACGGGGAGGCCGGCCGCATCTATGTCACAGCCCCTTCCGCCACTGCCGGTACTGCCGATTATAACCTGAAACTGACTGTTACTGGGAACGACGGTGAGAGCACCACGGTCGGTGGCGTCAGTTTCCACCGGGTCACATTCGACGGGGCAGGGGGAACATTTGTCCTCAATGAGGGAAACATGACCACTGAAAACGGCTCGCTCATCTACATCACTCCCGAGGGTTACGTCGTGGATACCGCCTACCGCCGCGTCAATGGCACTGACCTGGGCAATGTAGCGCAGGACATGTGTTTCCACGACGGGAAAATATACATAATCTCACAGAACGGGGATACCAACCCCGAGGGAACTTCATTCGAGAATGACGGAATGCTGGTAGTGGCTGACGCCGTGACTCTGAAGAAAGTGAGGAGTCTTACCAAAGAGCAGCTTCCGGGTCTGGACTGGCCGACGCACATAGCCGTGATAGACGAGCAGCATGTGTACATCAGGGACAACAAAGGGGTGTGGCGCCTGAATATGGACGATGTCTCGCTGACTTTCATATCGGGTACGGAAGGGGCACCGAAGTCCAGGTTTGCAGTAACCGGCGGCGAGGTATATTTTCCTCAGAACGGCCTGTTGTGCGCACTGAAGAAGATAGATCCGGCCACAGACCAGGTGTCCTCAGTAGCGGAGTACGCCTTCTGGGCCACCCCGTACATGGTTAATTATTTCCTCGGCATAGCTCCGGCGGATGACGGATGTCTCTGGGCAATATGCACTTCCGCAATGGATGGAGAAGGAGGGCAGATTACCCTGAACAAGGTTGATCCGGCGGCCTCCACCGTTACCCAGAACCTGCTCAGTGCCCGGCCTGACGCTGTCTACAGCTGCTGCATGGCTGCCAGCGGCAACACCGTCTACTATGCTTCCGGGACCATGGTGTACCGTGCTGTATTTGATCCGGAAGCCGGAGAAGGAGATGTGACTGACGAAGTCCTGACAGACCTTTTCAACCTTGACGACAATGCGGTGCAGCTGTACAACGGCCTTGGTGTCAATCCCATTACCGGCCACGTCTTCATCAACACGATAAAGGGTTTCGGCAATTTCTTCACCACCAACTCCATCTGGGAGTTCGACTTCAGCAGCAGCCCGGACATACCGGTGCGCAGGATAGACAACCTTACTCATTTTCCAGCAGGATTTTATTTTAATGAATAATCATGAACAGCAGAAATTTACCTTATATCCTCATGACCGCCGCCATGCTGATTGCGGCCTGCACTGACAATCCCTCTCCGGACACCCCGGAGGGGGAAGATCCCGACGTTCCCCCCGTCTCCGGACTTACCGGCTATGCCGATCCCGAAGGAGTCCTCCTGCTGAGCGGCGGTGAATACACTATGGAGAATGCCTTTCTCACTTTCATTGCACCCGACGGAACACTGGAAAACCGGGTGTATGCGTCTGCAAACGCTTCGGAACTGGGCAACGACGGGGTAGGAATGTCCATGAGCGAAGGGAAGCAGTATATCCTGTGCAATGACTGGCGCAAGGCTGAAGGAAAGGAGAACAACGGTCTTCTAATCGTGGCGGATGCGCAGACCCTCCGGAAGGAACAGTCTTTCTCCAGGGCACAAATGACATTCCGGCATCCCGTCAACGGCACTATGGAGGAAGTGGACGAGAGTCTGGGCGGTATCGCTGTGCTGGACAGCCGCAATGTCTTCATATTTGCGCAGGGTGTGCTGCGCTTCGACTGTTCCACCGGCGGGCTGAGTCTCGTCGAAGGCTCTTATGAGATAGGCAATATGGGGACAGCCAATACGGTGGAATCTACAGTCTCGCCCAGAGGTGCGACTATAGTCGACGGACGTATGTATGCCCTGACAGGAGGGTTCTGGTCTTCTACGGCCCTGCTGGAGTTTTCAAAGGGTGAGGATGCTGTCAGCCGCCGTCTGGAGCTGGGAAAGGGCGACCTGGTCAGCGGCATGTGCCGGACAGAGGACGGCACTCTCGTTGCTGCCACCTACTACCGTAGCCGTCCTAATTCAGGCTTCCTGTATTTTATCGATGTGGAGAGTTGGAGCATAGTCGACCAGAAGACCGTCACTGCCAGTATATCTCCCGGCACCCATTCCAACTCCGGTATTACCCGTATCGGTGATTATATCTATTTTACAGGGGCAGATGAATCGGAGTTCGCCTCCAGTCTGAAGACCACCCTCAGCCGTTTTTCCATCGGAACCGGGAGGACGGAGAAGGACATAGTGGATTTCAGGGCCGACGAGCCGGATGCCAATATCCTGGACTGCAATGTGACAGGCGACCCGGACTCAGGGCTTCTCTATGTCGCTGTATCCCAGGAGAACATGGAGGGAGTCGTTCCCCAATCCCATATTCTGGTCTATGACTGCAGCGTGGATCCGCCGCAGCTTGTCAGAAAAATCAGCGGTCTCACTCATTATGTCACGGGCATCTATCCGATGTGAGGCATGCCGGAAGCATCCCTGGATCTTCTTGCAGGGGAGATGGACGAGGTTTCATATCCGAGGGGAACGCGGATTCTCAAAGCCGGAAGCTCAGGATACCATCTTCAGTCCGATGATGGAGAACTGGGAGAACTGATAGACCGCCATATTGAAAGCGGAACTGACAAAGAGGAATATGCACGCTTCTGTGAACAGGCAGCCATGTCATTCGGATTCGGCAATTGATGAAGTGCTGTTCGTATTGGCTAACCCCGAAGGCTCGCGTCTGAACCTCCGGGGTTATTGCTGTGTTATGGATGTGTTTTGTCCTTGTCTGTATCTTGATTTTCACATCGGTTTCCTTGTTTGTCAATGTAGTACCAGTCATCACTTTCCCAATACCAGTGCTCGCCGCCAGAGCCTGCCACCTCTTTCCGTTCCTCAGAATCGGAGACTTTCGCCTTGCCGTCCTCGAATGGATAGCCGAAGGCAAAGCGTGGTCGGATGACGGTCTTGCCTGTCTCGTCAGCATAACCGATACCTTCTGATTTGGAGTTACCCAACAAGTCAACGGAAATTCATTTGTCAATTCCGTCACGCGAAAGGACGCCTTGGGTGTAATAATGCTTCACTTCTGCCATCTCGGTGACCAAATCCGCTGCATCGAGCAATTCCCCGGGTGCATACCGTCCTGTAATGATCACCTCAATGGACGGACATCGGGAGTGCAGATCCTTCAGGACAAGAGATGCCGGAAGCAGTCCGAAATATAGGGCAATGGTCAGCTCATCGAGAATTACAACATCGTATTCCCCGCTGTGGAGCAGAGCCGCACATCGCTCCCATCCTTGGCGCGCAGTTTCCGCATCAGCAGGCTCGGGGACTTTTCCGATAAAGCATCCACGGCCCAGTTGTTCGATGTGGATACGGCCGAATGACGGGACAGAACCGTTGAACAATTGTTCTATTTTCGTTTCGTTGTATCTCATCGATTTGACAAATTGTCCGACATAGACATTTTTTCCTGCACATAAGGCACGCACCGCCAAGCCAAAGGCCGCTGTTGTCTTCCCTTTTCCGTTTCCGGTATATACATGAATATATCCCATGTTTTCCATCTTTATAAAATTTTATTCGGTTTCCTTATAGCGAACAAAGAATCAAGAAGGGCACAAAATTCTGCCCTCACTCTGTCCCGTTCCTCACTTAAACTATAGAATTTCCTCTGCGGACTACAATACTGCACCATACTGGCGACCTCGCAGGATTCCACTCTGCATATATATAATATCGACATCCACGTCATACTCATGTTCATCATGGCTTTATAGACGACCAGCAGATAGCGTGGTAAGGTATCGACTGCATAAAGATAGCGGTATTTTTTGTAAAAGGGCTCCACATCGCAATATATTTGCGACCGACTTCGACGAAACCGGAAAAAAGGATTATCTTTGTCATATGGATTTACCGCATCGATATACAGCCGAGGATTTTACGGCGACACTACCTGCCGATGACTACATCGCTCGCTTCCGTGATGCCGAACGCATCGCGGAATATTGCCGTTCCTGTCCCAATTATGGCCGCAGTTGGGGCTGTCCGCCATTCGAATTCCGCGTGGAGGAGTATCTCGCAGGCTATGACTCCGTGTTGCTTGTCGCCACAAAGATCACTCCACAAACCCGCGACCTCCCGATTACGGACGCAACGGCATTGATTCGCCCCGAGCGTATCCGGCTCGAAAGGCGACTGCTTGAAATGGAGCGCCTTCACAACGGACGATCGTTCGCCTATGTCGGAACCTGCTTGTATTGTCCGGCAGGTACATGTACACGCCCCGACGGGAAACCGTGCCGTCATCCGGAATGGGTCCGGCCCTCGCTTGAAGCATGTGGATTCGACATCGCACGCACGACTTCCGAGTTATTCGGCCTCGAATTGAAATGGGGAACCGACGGGCACATGCCCGAGTATCTGGTTCTTGTCTGCGGTTTTTTTCATCATAACGGGAAGGTGGTATGGAACGGATAAAGGCGGTTTTCAACTGGAGCGGGGGAAAAGATTCCGCCCATGCTTTGTTGCGGGCTCAACAATCGGACAAATACGAAATCGTCTCCTTGCTGACCACCGTAAACCGCGAGACCCGACGTTCGACCATGCACGGTATTCCGCTTCCGCTGTTGCAGGTACAGGCCGACAGCATCGGCATCCCGCTTCATGTTGTGGACCTGACGCCGAAAGGCAACATGGAGGATTACGGGGCCGCCATGTCTCGGGCGGTAGCGCATTTCAAGGCTCTGGACGTGACACATTTCATTTTCGGCGATATCTTCCTGCACGACGTGCGCAAATATCGGGAACAACAACTTGCCCTGCACGGCATCGAGGTCGTCGAACCGCTTTGGGGCAAGACCTCGGAGGAAGTAATGGCGGATTTTCTCGTCTCGGGACTCCGGACGGTCGTCGTAACCACCATGGCCGACGGCCTTGGGGCCGAAGCCATTGGTCGAGAGATCGACCGGGATTTTATCGGCTTACTGCCGGACGGCATCGACCCCAACGGCGAAAACGGCGAATACCATACCTTTTGTTACGACGGCCCGATTTTTCGATATCCTATCCCGTTTCGGCAGGGAGAACCCTTTTCACAAAGCTACGACATCCGACTCGACGACGGGACGGTGGAGACGTACTCCTACTGGTTTGCCAATCTGAAAGAGCGATAAAAAACTGTATTGAAATAAAAGTTTCACATAACAACACAGGCGCTAAACCGTCTACAAGGGGATATATACATTATTTCGTTTTTTATTCGAGAAGCGCCTCTCGGAAAAATTTTGTGATATTACATATCAACATTCGATGAATTTGTTTACCTTTGCAATTGGAAATGGTTTCGGAGGGAGTAGATCTCCCCTGAATGAAAAGGGAATCCGGTGAGAATCCGGAACAGTACCCGCTGCTGTAAGTCCCCCAAAAAGTCATCGAACATATGCCACTGGTGTGATACTGGGAAGGCACGATGACCGGGATAAGTCAGAAGACCTGCCATGTCCGAAATGAGATTTACACCTGCGGGATCACGGGTTGAAGTTAAAAAAGGTCGTTATTACCTTTTCTGTCTTTTTCTCCTTCATTTCGCAGATATTTAGAATATATGTAATGCTGCGAATATGAAAAAATTCTACACCAACCACAAATTCTTTTTTCCGGGCTTGCTCCTTATAGGGTTGTGCCTCTTTTTGTCATGTAACAAGGACAACGTCATAGAAGAAGATATCACGCAAAAACCCGTTATCTCACTGGACAGCGAGACTGGTATTTACACACTAAAGATAGGCCATACCTTAACAATCTCTCCCACGGTAGAACATTCGGAAGGAGCCATGTACTCGTCATCGGAATAACGCCTAAATTTGGGAAAAACAAAAAATAGGAACTGATAATTTATAACAATATGAACGCATTGAAAAATCTAAGCCTTGTATTATTGCTTTCTTTGGCATTTACGGGCTGTCACAACAAAAGTTCAAAACTCAATGATTTCAACCAGTCGGTGTACGTTCCCGAGTATGCCAAGGGCTTCGACATCAAGGGGGCGGACGGTAAAGAGAGTGTGTTGATAACCGTCACTAATCCCTGGCAGGGAGCGGATAGTGTGACCACATGGCTGTATATTGCCCGCAACGGTGAAGAGGTGCCCGAAGGATATACCGGGCAAGTACTTGAAGGAGAAGCCAAACACATTGTGGCGATGTCTTCGACCCATATCGCCATGCTCGACGCCATTGGCGAAGTAGGACGAATAACTGGCGTATCGGGCCTCGATTACATTTCGAATTCTGATATTCAGGCTCGTCGCGATAGCATTGGCGATGTCGGATATGAAGGAAACATCAACTATGAGTTAATGCTCTCACTCGATCCCGATCTTGTCCTGCTTTATGGTGTGAACGGTGCAAACTCAATGGAGAGCAAACTCAAGGAACTCGGCATACCGTTTATGTATGTAGGCGATTATCTTGAAGAGTCTCCGCTCGGCAAGGCCGAATGGATGGTTGCGCTTTCGGAAGTCGTTGACAAACGGGAAAATGGCAAAAAGACATTTGCCACAATACCGGTCCGATATAACGCTTTGAAAAAGAAAGTCGCGGAAAATGCCAAAAACTCTCCCACGGTAATGCTCAACATTCCTTACGGAGATTCATGGTTTATGCCCTCGACCGAAAGTTATGCCATCAGGTTGATTTCAGATGCCGGGGGCGATTACATCTATAAAAAGAATACGGGGAATGCCTCAAAACCCATAGACTTGGAGGAAGCATACCTGTTGGCTTCCGACGCGGACATGTGGCTTAACGTGGGGATGCTCAACACGCTGGACGAGCTGAAGGCCTCCTGTCCCAAATTTGTCGATACACGGTGTTTCAAAACTGGAAACGTCTATAATAATAACGCTCGCGTCAATTCGTCAGGTGGTAATGATTATTTCGAGTCGGCTGTGGTACACCCAGAGTTGGTTCTGCGTGACCTCGTGAAGATTTTTCACCCGGAATTGGTGGAAGAGGATTTTGTGTACTACAAGAAACTGAAATAAATGCGTTCCCGTTCGACCATACAGTTCTCCATACTGATTGTTTTAACGGCCGTCCTCTTTTTTCTGGACTTGGCCATAGGAGCGGTCAACATTCCAGTCCGCGATGTATGGGCGGCACTGACCGGAGGCGAGTGTCCTCGTGCCATAGAAAAGATTGTGCTCAACATACGCCTTATAAAGGCTGTAGTGGCACTGTTGGCCGGAGCCGCCTTATCGGTCAGCGGGTTACAGATGCAGACGCTTTTCCGTAATCCGCTTGCCGGTCCTTACGTGCTCGGCATCAGCTCTGGTGCAAGCCTCGGGGTGGCACTCGTGGTTCTCACGGGAGTTGGTTCATCGTTGGGAATAGCCGGAGCGGCATGGGCAGGCGCTGCTGCCGTATTGCTGGTTATAACCGCAGTGGGACATCGTATTAAGGATATTTTGGTAATATTGATTCTCGGCATGATGTTTTCGTCTGGAATAAGTGCTATCGTTCAGATACTGCAATATACCGCTAATGACGAGTCTCTGAAAATGTTTGTGATTTGGACGATGGGCTCATTGGGTGATGTGACAGTGCCGCAGCTTATCATCCTCATGCCGTCTGTATTGGTCGGGCTGTTGCTGGCAGTGATAACAATCAAGCCTCTCAATCTCCTGTTGTTTGGCGAAGAGTACGCCATTACGATGGGGTTGAATCTTCGGCGTTCTCGTGGTCTGCTGTTTCTCTCGACGACACTGCTTGCCGGAACCGTAACTGCTTTTTGCGGTCCGATAGGGTTCATCGGCCTTGCCATGCCTCATGTAACACGAATGTTGTTTCAAAACAGCGATCATCGCGTCCTTGTTCCGGGAACCATCCTGTCGGGAGCATCCGTATTGCTCTTTTGCGATATTGTAGCTAAAGTATTCACCTTGCCGATAAACGCCATTACCGCACTACTGGGAATACCGATTGTAGTATGGGTCGTTTTACGCAACAAATCCATTGCAGCATGATAGAGTTACACCATTTTTCCATAGGTTACGGGGAGAATTTACTGCTTCGTGAGGTCGATGCATCGATAAAAGAGGGCAAACTGACTGCCCTTATCGGGCGCAATGGGACGGGCAAGTCCACCTTGTTGCGAGCCATTGCCGGACTGAATCGATGCTATTCAGGTGATATAAATCTGAACGGACAAAATATAGCTGACATGCGAGCCGGAGAGATGGCAAAAAAAATGGCCTTTGTCACGACAGGACGAACACGTATAGCTAATTTGAGGTGTTGTGATGTCGTAGCTGTCGGACGTGCGCCATACACGAATTGGATAGGCAAGATGCAGGATACAGACAAGGCCATTGTGATGCGATCTCTTGCTTTGGTGGGTATGGAAACCTTTGCAGACCGGACGATGGATAAAATGAGTGACGGTGAATGCCAGCGTATAATGATAGCACGGGCTTTAGCACAGTCAACCCCTGTGATATTGCTTGATGAACCTACATCATTTCTTGATATGCCTAACCGTTACGAGCTATGTACGCTATTGTCCAGACTCGCACACGAAGAAAAAAAGTGCATTCTGTTTTCCACGCACGAACTTGACATTGCCCTGACTTTGGCTGATTCGATTGCTCTTATCGACACGCCGGAACTCCTGTGTATGTCGACTGGGGAAATGCGTAGAAGTGGCACCATAGAACGACTTTTCCAAAATGACCGTATATCTTTTGATCCGACAACAGGGTTCGTCAAGATAAAGTAATGACGGACATTTTCTTCAAGAATTATATAGACATCAAAGGAGGAACATTAATGATAGAAACAAGACAGAAATAAATATTACAATATAAGTTAATTATTATGGAATCTACTGGTTTTAAGAACTTTACTATTACCAAGCGGGATGGATCCATAGAGCTGTTCTCGCTCGATAAAATCATTAATGCTATTATTAAGGCATTCAATTCCGTGGATGAAACCATAGACTTGGAAGGGATGTCAAAGATATTAGGACATCTTGATTTACACGATGGCATTAAGGTGGAGGATGTGCAAAATCAGGTGGAAGAAGCGCTGATGCGCGAAGGTCACTACCGTGTAGCCAAGTCATTCATGCTTTACCGTCAGCGTCATGCCGAAGATCGGGAAACGATGGAAAAGATGAAATTCTTAGCCGATTATTGTGCTGCCGCCAATGCCGCCACGGGTTCAAAATACGATGCCAATGCCAACGTGGAACACAAAAATATAGCTACATTGATCGGAGAGTTGCCAAAATCAAATTTCATACGTCTTAATCGTCGATTGTTGACTGAACGCATCAGAAAAATGTATGGGAAGGAACTTGCTGACAAATATCTTGATTTGCTCAACTGTCATTTTATATACAAGAATGACGAAACAAGTCTGGCCAACTATTGTGCCTCTATTACCATGTATCCATGGCTTATAGGCGGGACAATCTCGATTGGCGGGAACTCCACCGCACCAACCAACCTGAAGTCATTCTGTGGAGGATTTGTCAACATGGTTTTCATGGTATCAAGTATGTTGAGCGGTGCGTGTGCCACACCAGAGTTTCTCATGTACCTGAATTACTTTATCGGCATGGAATATGGTAAAGATTATTGGAGGGAGACTGAAAAAGTGGTCGATTTGTCTGTCAGACAGAGAACTATAGATAAGGTCATAACAGATTGTTTTGAGCAAATAGTCTATTCTATCAATCAGCCGACAGGTGCTCGTAACTATCAGGCCGTATTTTGGAACATATCCTATTATGACAAGCCTTACTTTGATAGTCTTTTTAGGGAGTTCCGTTTCCCGGACGGCAGTTGTCCGGATTGGGACGGGCTGAACTGGCTGCAAAAAAGATTTATGAAGTGGTTTAACAAAGAACGGACCAAGACGGTCCTCACGTTCCCTGTAGAGACTATGGCCTTGTTGTCCCATGATGGGGATGTAATGGATGAAGAATGGGGCGATTTTACTGCAGAAATGTATGCCGAAGGACATTCTTTCTTTACCTACATGAGTGATAATGCCGATTCGCTTAGCTCATGTTGCCGATTGAGAAACCAGATACAGGATAATGGCTTCAGCTATACATTGGGGGCAGGAGGCATTTCTACCGGTTCAAAAAGTGTTCTTACGATCAACCTGAATCGTTGTGTGCAATATGCCGTAAACCACGAGATAGACTATCTGGAATACTTAAGCGATGTTATTGACACCTGTCATAAGGTACAATTAGCCTATAATGAGAATTTGAAAGAGCTACAAGAGCATGGTATGTTGCCACTGTTTGATGCTGGCTACATCAATATCGGCCGTCAATATCTCACGATTGGCATCAATGGTTTAGTAGAAGCGGCTGAATTCATGGGGATGCAGATAACCAATAACCCGGGATATCTGAAATTTGTTCAGGCAATCTTGGGGCTAATAGAAAAATACAATCGGCAATACCGGACAAAAGACATATTATTTAATTGTGAGATGATACCTGCCGAAAATGTAGGCGTGAAACATGCTAAGTGGGATCGTGAAGATGGATATTTTGTGCCTCGAGATTGCTACAACAGCTATTTTTACATAGTCGAAGACGAATCTCTAACCATCATCGATAAATTTAAGATGCATGGTACTCCCTATATAGAGCATCTTACTGGAGGTTCAGCTCTTCACATGAATTTGGATGAGCATTTGAGTGCTCCGCAGTATCGCCAACTGTTGAGAGTTGCAGCTCGCGAGGGTACGAACTATTTCACATTCAACATACCCAATACGGTATGCAACGATTGTGGACACATCGATAAGCGTTATCTGCAAGAATGTCCCGTGTGCCATAGTAGAAACATAGATTATTTAACACGAGTGATAGGTTATCTGAAGCGTATAAGTAATTTCTCTCAGGCGCGTCAAAAAGAGGCGGCTCGACGTTATTATGCTCATGGAGTAAAAGAATGATATGCTGAAGTTTGTAAGTTACGATATTGTTTTTCAGGAGATTCCAGACGAGGTGACACTTGCTGTTAATATTTCAGGTTGTCCAAATGGTTGTCTTGGCTGTCACAGTCCACATTTACAGCAGGATATCGGACACCCACTGACTTCCGAAGCACTCGATTTACTGCTGAGGGAGTACGAAGGGGCGATTACTTGTTTTTGTTTTATGGGAGGGGATGGATCTCCTGAGGATGTAGCTTTGCTGGCCAACTGGCTTCGGGAACACTATCCGCAATTGAAAACAGCCTGGTATTCTGGCCGAACAAAAATACCAGAAGAAATGGATGTAAGACTATTTGACTATCTGAAACTTGGACCGTATCTGGAGCGGGACGGAGGATTACGCAGTAGGACGACAAATCAACGGTTGTACCATGTATCTGTTGGTTCCAATGGAGTGCATATGAAAGATATTACGACACGGTTTTGGTAAAATGGACTATCGCGACTCGTATTTATCAATCAAAGATAGCGAATATAAATAAGCATTGCAATGAATACAGATACATTGGCTGTATTGAAAAATATTCGAAAGTATTCATAACTAAGAACCAAGTTTCATATGTTCCATAGCGAATCTGTCTCTTGGAATATTGACAGAGTTAAAGATATTCACAGAGAAATGCTGGTTGTCATGGGATTGATGAAAATAGAAAATCCTGAATTGCTTTGTCAAATATTCGGGTCTGACATGCAAGTGACAGCGTGTGGAAAAGATTGAGGGTGTCAAAACTCCCTTTTTGAAAGACTTAACTTGCTACAGCTTTCTTTGGCAGGGTAAATTTTTATATTTGGGCATTATGACACCCCCCTCTTTTTACTTGGCATTACGCCTGTTCAACACATCCTTGATCATCTCCTTCACGTCCTGACCCACCTGCACGAAGTTCTTGTACAGGATGCGTTCCCGTTCCTCCCTCGACTTGAAGGTGTAGAATCTCGGCAGCGGCACATACGCGGCTTCCTCTTTCTTTATCTCTCCCATATCGAAGTCAGTCTTGCAGAAGAACTTTGTGGTCTTGAACTCTTCCGACTCCTGAATGTTCATCGAACCGCCTACGCCGGTCTTGGTTTTCACGAAGTCCCTTGCTGTCTGCCCGCATATCCATCCCGTTGCCATATCGGAGATCTTCGATGCCGGTACCAGGCTGTCCATGTTCTCGTTCAGGTTGATGCTGGTCTTGTCACGGTCAATGGTGACGCCCTTCTTCACTTGCACGACCTTTCCGAAAATGTCATTCGACAGCCATTCCAGTGTCTCTTTTGAGCGGGCCGAACCGCTGACCACGTTACCCACGGTCGTGATGATCTTCTGCATACCTACCTTGCCGTAGTAGGCCTCCAGCTGCGGCAGCTCCTGGAATCCCAAGGTCACGCTCACCTTGTTGCTTCGGGCAGTTCCTATCAGTCGGTCTATCTTGTGGAAATACAGCGTCGGCAACTCGTCCACGATGATGCTCACCGGGATGTTCTTCCCTTGGCCCGTATTTACTCGGGTGACAAGGCGGTTCAGGATAAGAGCGTTCAGCGCACCGATAATGCTCTCCATCTCCGGGTCGTTGGCGATGAGCAGGTAGCTCGGGTTCTTCGGATCGCTCACCTTCAGGTCAAAGTCATCACCGTCACGGTGGAATATCCAGTACGATTCTTTGGTCGCCAGACGGGACGTATAGACACGCAGCGTACCGATCATACCTTCCAACTGCTCCATGGCCTTGTTCCTGAAGGCAGTCTGGAACGGCCCGAGCGCGGTGCCACCTCGTTGTCGGTCTCCAGTACCTCGAAGATGGTCTGATAACTTTCGTTCAGGAACGATAATATGTGCGGCATGTCCGAATACTTACCCAGCCAGTAGGCCGGCTCCACGATGTTGCCGCCCTCTTTGTCACGCACGATTCCGGTCGGCTTCCAGAATTTGGTTTCCGGGTCCTGACGTTTCTCCGCGTACAGCATGTTTCCGTCCTTGTCATACGGCTCCCGTTCGTAATTGACAAAGAAATAGATGCAGGCGGCCAGGAAGTTCACCGCGGATGTCTGGAAAAACTGGTCGCTTCCGCCGCCGCCTTCCTTCTTGCCCTTCTGCAAGGACTCGAGCAGGGTTTCCGCTGTCTCACTGACTGCCGCCAGGTTGTTGATGTATTTTGCCTGAATAGGATTGACACGACGGCTGTATTCCACGTCCACGAAGTTGATCATGTTGAACTTGCACCCCTTGGGAACTCTTCCCAGCTTCTCATTCAGCTTGTAATGGTAGTAAAGTTTCGTGGCGAGTGTCGGGAATTTGTAGTCATATACAACCATGGCAAACCCCTTGGCACTGTGTTGACGGATGAACGGCTCAATGATACTGAATGTTTTACCCGATCCGGGAGTTCCCACGACCCACGTCCCGCGGAAAGGGTTGCTGATGCTGACCCATCCCTTGCGGAACTTCCCCTTGTAATAGTAGCGCATCGGGATATTCACGCTGTATTTGTTCTCCTGAATCTCTTCGCTCTGCTCGAAACTCTCGTTCTCGAAGTTGAAGCGGTCCTTCATCAGGCCCTCCTTGATGAACTTGGAGATATTGTCCAGGGCTATATGTACCAGTATCACTCCCACGAGCGAAGCCGCCATGTATAGGATACGGTTCAGCGGCAGCGTATAGAGCCGCATTTCCATCGGATGTCCGAACAGCCACACGGACAGGACAAGCAGAAGCAGTCCGCCGGTCAGGGGAAAAATCACCTGCTTGCGGGCGTTGAACTCCAGATGCTTCTTGTTCCTCGTACCGATACAGGTGATGCAGATCAGCAGTATCGTGGCTATCTTGCTGTACACGAGATGGCCGTCCTGATAGATCGTCCATCGCTTGATACGTCCGTGGATGTCAGTCAGTATGCCGCCCCACTGGTCGAATACTGCCGGGTCAATGGCATACTCGAAAAACTCCAGCAGTACCGATACATAGACGACCGCACGGAATATCTTGTAGAATCCTTGTAACTCTTTGCTTTCTTCCATTTTTTTATAGCTTTTTTATTGGGTTGTGGTTCTGATCGCCTCGGATATTGTTGGACTTGATTATTTTGATTCAGACGAAAATAAATGTCATGTTTTTGCAGTAAAAAACAAGACTTTTCTTATATTTGCATCCGGAACAAAACGATTCGATTATGGTGATTACTAAACAGGTACAGGAAATACTGGACGCCACGCCTCCGGGCAAGGTGCTTACCATTGCTGATTTCAATGTGCTGCCGGAGTACCAGCCTGCGTTGGTCAAGGCACTCAGCCGTCTGGTGGCAGAAGGCTCTATCTACAAGATTGCCAAAGGACGGTACTACAAGCCTAAACAGACGGTGTTCGGCACATTGAAGCCTCCGGTGGCAGAGGTGGTCAAGGACCTTCTGGAACGTAACGGCAAGCCAATCGGCTATATGACCGGTACGGCAGCATTTGCGCAGTTGGGGTTGACGACACAGATCACATCGGCCATTACGATAGGCACGAACAAATACCGCCGGCCTATGAAACGGGGCGAATACAGCGTGTCCTTCCTTGTACAGCCTAATGCAATCACACGGGAGAACATTCCTCTGCTGCTGATCCTTGACGCGCTCAAATTGCTCCGTGAGATTCCGGCAACATCACCTGACGATTGTGTGCGGGGCGTTGCTCGGCTGATAGCCGCTCTGTCCGAAGGCGATCTGGAGAAACTGGCGGACCTGGCCGAAAATTACCAGCCGTATGTCCGGGCATTGCTGGGTGCCATTCTGGACAGTCTTGGAGCTGACACCCGACAATTGCGTGCGACACTCAATGGGGTCACGACCTACAAACTTCCTGTCACCGCACAGGCTTTACCCACCAAATTAAAATGGAACATCGTATGAGACTACACGAGAATCAGCAACTGTTTGCCGATGCCATAGAAGCGGCTGCACGTCCGGTACAGGACGGCGGACTCGGCATCAAGAGTATCTTTATCGAGAAAGACTATTGGATCTGTCGTTCGCTGTCGCTTATGGCTGCCGGAGACAAGGATAATCGTGCCATTTTCAAGGGCGGAACTTCCCTGACCAAGGCCTACGGCATCGGGGCACGTTTCTCCGAGGACATTGACGTGGCCATCGCCGAAGCATGGACACTGAGCGGAAACCAGCTAAAGAACCTCATACGCCGTACATCGAAGAATATGACAGCCGGACTGGAGGAACTGGTCATCCCCGGCATGACAAGCAAGGGATCGCATTACCACAAGGCGTTTTACACCTATCCACGGGCCATAGATACGGAACAGGTCGGAGCAATCCGGGCTGGGCAACTCCTGGTAGAAATCAACAGTTTTGCCAATCCATATCCTTTCGAGCGGCGTTCTCTCTGCAGTTTCCTGACAGAGTTCCTGCAGGCTACCGGCAACAACCGTATGATAGAGGAATACGGGATGCAGCCGTTCGAGGTCAATGTGCTTGACCGTCGCCGCACGCTGACCGAGAAATTGGTGTCACTCATCCGATGCTCGCTGGCCAATCTGTATATGCCGCAGTTGACGGCCAAAATCCGTCATTTCTACGATCTGCATCATCTGCTGAAAGATGAAGAGTGCCTCACGTATCTTCATAGCGATGCTTTCCCCGAAGATTTCAGGTCACTGCTCGAACACGACCGGCAGAGCTTTGACAAGCCCGAAGGCTGGCGTGACCGGCGACTGGAGGAGTCCCCGTTGATGACAGATCTGCCGCAGGTTTGGGGCAACTTGCAGACAGTTTACATGGGTGAACTCCCGGATTTGGCATATCGTGCCATTCCGGCCCCCTCGGATCTCGAGGAAAGCATACGTCGCTTGATGGCATTACTGCGTGAATTCGGCTCTGGTTTGTAATCGTATGTTGTCCACCAATGTCAAAGAACGCAATCGTATATCTCTGGTTTACCGGTTTATGGTTATAATCGGGCGTACCTTGTGCGCCTGTGTCTTCGGTGTTTCCTGTATGGCTCCGCTGCCCATCGAGTAAAGCCAGGCTTTTGCCGTTTCCTGTTCGGCCACTTCTGTGGATGTCCAGTACCAGCAGTCACCGTCGGTCAGGGGCAACGGATCGCCCCCGCACTGTTCGATGACAGGATTTACCGTTTCCCGGATAGTATATAGCAGACGCATCTGTGCCACCGACGGAACATATGCGCTCTGCCCGTAACACCAGAGGTCAAAGACCGCCTTTTCTGGAAGACCCGGAAGAGGAAATGGGCAAGGTAGACGATTGCGCACCTTATGTGCTCACGTTGGTGAAAGGCCCTGTTTTAGTAGACTCGCAGGAACTGGACTTTCTGAACGGCTTTGAAAGCACTTCCAGCCAGCCCGAAGGGAAATTGCCTGATGAAAGTATTGACAGATTAAAAGAGTTGTTCTTCATATTGACTTAGCGGCATGGGGCAAATAAGCATAGTGTTGAGTATCATTACTTTACGAAGTTGCCATGTGCTTTCATCCTGATTCAGAAATGGACCAAAGCACACGGGTGTCTGGCAAGGGAAAGATATTCAAGCACTTACAAACTTCACCCGTGCGGCTCGTTCAAAGGTATGTCCCGGATGGACTTCAGCCCAGCCGTCAGCTACAGCATTTTCTCATACGCCATGCGCTCGCCGGCCTCATACCGGATACGGCCGCAGTAGGTGAAGCCGAGGCGGGAGAAGACGCGCTGCATGTAGAAGTTGTCGTAGTTGGTGTCGACTTTGAAGTTGCGGATGCCGCGGGAGATGGCTAAGTCGCAGACTGCCTGCATGTAGCGGACGGCCATGCCCTGACGTTTCCAGGAGTCGGCGACCGCCAGCCGGTGCAGTACCACGTAGGGCTGTCCGCTCAGCCATTTCCCGTCCCGCAGACCGTCATATGCAGGTTCTCCGTCAAAGACTACTGCCCCGTAGGCTATGATGTCCGGCTCCGGCTGTGTACTGCAGTTATCCGGTACGAGCACGTACCCCCAGCCGCGCCGCACATCGTTCTCCAATATCGGCACGGTAGGGTAGTTCTCGTCCCACTGGTGCTTGCCCTCGCGGTACATCTGTGCCTTGGCCTGCAGGATGATCTCCCAGATGGCCGGAACCTCTTCCATCGTCGCCGGCCGCAGGATATATCCGTCGCTGGCAGTCTGTGTATATACGTCAGCAGCTATTTTCTTGTTCATATCCTCACGTTGCTTTTTAGTTATGTCGTAAAATACAGATGCATAAATAGTTACAATATTACTAAAATGTATAGTGGCGCATGGTTGAAAGTGCAAGCCGCTCACAGGCCTCTCTGAGGCAGGTTTTCGAAGAGATGCTTATCACGTTAAATTTTAGTTATACTTTAAAATGCTATAGTTCAGGTAATTGCTGTGTAACGAAAAGGCATAGTGGCATCCGGGGGCTGAACAGACATTCACGCTATGTCAGTCCGGTGAGGTAAGTATCGGCGCATCAGCAGTCCCCGCCGCTGCCGTCGGCTTCATCGCGGGTTGCCTTCTTAAGGCGTACATGTCGGAGGGCATAGAACCCTGCCATTATGAAGTCGATTACGGCTATGATAAAAGGTGCAGAAGTGAAAACTGCCGATCCACGGTATCCGAGCAGGGCCCATATCAAGAGTCCGCATCCTATCACTGCGTAAATTATTGCGTTGGTTTTATCCGAATATTGCTTTGCCATAATCATTACTTCATGAATACGAAGTACACCGCCAGGATAAGGCAGACGAAGGCGGCGATATGGTTCCAGTGGAAGGTCTGGCCCTTGAATACCAGTATCGTGAAGAGTGAGAATATGGTCAGGGAGACGACTTCCTGGATTACCTTGAGCTGGACGAGGTTGAAAGGGCCGCCGTTGTCCACGAAACCTATGCGGTTGGCGGGGACCTGGAAGGAGTACTCGAAGAGGGCGATGCCCCACGAGAAAAGGATGACCCCGATCAGGGGCCAGTTGTCGATGAGCTTCATCTCCTGCAGCTTGAGGTGTCCGTACCATGCGAAAGTCATGAATACGTTGGACACCATCAGCAGCAGTACAGTATAGAATCCAGTCATATCGGAAACTGAATCAAAAGGAAGTTAGTCCACGAACTGAATCTTCGAGGCATCGCGGTCCTTTGCAGCAGGACTCTCGGCGGGATAGCCGAATCCGATGCAGTAAAGCAGCTCATAGCCCTCGGAGAAGCCCAGACGTTTCAGATAATCAGCAGCCTCGGGCGATTTCATGAACCTTACAGGTCCGCCCAAGCAGCAGGAGCCGATACCCATGGACCAGGCCGAGAGGATCATGTTCTCTCCGAGCAGGCCGCAGTCGATCGGTGACATGTCGTAAGAGGGGTCATGGGCGATGAATACCACGGTGGGCGCATTGCGGAACATATTCTTGAACGAAGGGTCCTCCGCTGCGCGGGGATTGGCCTTGACAAAGAGCTCAGTCACTCCGTCGATGAACTCGGGGGAGTCCACCACTCGGATCTCCCAGGACTGGCGGTTCATTCCGTTGGGCGCGTTGATACCGCACTCGAGAATCGTCTTCATGGTGTCGCGTCCCACAGCCACGGGCTGATACTGACGCACACTACGGCGGGTCATAATATTCTCAATCACAATGTCGGAGACACTCTTTTCGGAAGCAGTGCTCCCGGTCCCTGAACCATTCCCGCATGATGTCAGGGCCACGGCGCATACCAGGGCCGCGGCAGATATTCTAAAAAGTTTCATAACCGGTTTATACTTAAAATTAAACACTAAGCAAACAGTTTCTCTATCTCCCGCACGATCCGATCCTTGTCCTCCGAGGGCGAGATGACCAGCGAGGGCTTGAGCCAGTGTACCTTGCAGTCCTTCTTGAAGTGCTGCTCGCCACCGCCTGTGATATTGAGCATTATCACGTCGTCGCGGCCCACGGCACCGGCCTTCACGGCCTGCTCCAGACCGGCCAGCGCGGCACCCGAAGCGGAGTAGATGTCCACTCCCTCCAGTTCCTTGAACATGGCGGCGCAATGGCGTATCTCGGCGTTGGTCACGGCGTACACATCTCCATGAGTATCGCACAGGCAGTCGTACACTCCTCCGGCGAGCGAATAGGGCGGGCGTCTGTTGGAGAGCACCTTGGCATCAATCATCGCGGCCTTCTGACGGGCCTCGTCGTCATCGAAGGGCAGCAGGTCCCTCTGACCGGCCTTCCATGCGTCGTACATCGGCAGGAAAGGCACGTTCTGCACCGTATGCAGCTTCATCTGAGCCGTACCGAAGCGGCCGTCCTCCAGCAGACGAAGATTGGCCTCACGGGCCGCAATGGCTCCTGTGCCGCTGCCTATGGCCTGGAAGTATGCGTCGGGTATCCGGCCGATCTCCACAGTGGCCGAGAGTACGGTCGTACCCATGCCGTCGCGGCGGGCCACATTCTTCGCGCCTCCCTCATCGATGAACATTCCCGAGCTGCAGGCAGCCTGCGACAGGGCGATGGCGTCGAAATAGTCGCTGCCTTTGGGAGCGCAGACGAGCCTGACGCAGTCCTTGATGGGCTTCTCGAACCAGAGAGCGTCGATATTGTCCTCCGGCACGCAGAGCAGCAGGGGGATGTCGTTCTCCGAGCAGACCTTGGCAAAGGCCCTGGCCGTATTTCCGGCGGAAGCCACCGTCAGTATCTGCCTGCAGTCCTTGGGCAGACGGCCGCATACGGAATAGGCCTCGGTCTCCTTGAACGAGCAGGTCTTCATCAGTGCCCCGCGCTCAGGCCAGTAGCCGGAAAATGCAATATAAAGGTTGCCCAGACCGAGGTGACGGGCCAGTCCCTCGCTCCTGTATGTCACGGTAGTTGCTGAGTCCTGCAGCAGACGGTGTACCGGCAGCCAGTCGGCGAAGCGGTAGAATCCCCAGTCGCTGCCCTTGACGTCTATCTGCTTCTTCTGATAGACCGTGCGCACCAGCGAGGGCTTAGGCGATTCGGGGTCAGCCAGCATCCAGCCGCTGTCCGGAAATATCCGTCCGGTAGCCACATTCATCAGTGAGTACACTGTAGGAGTAAAATTCTTCATGGCGTGTATATCGTTAAGTTGTTATTAATTCATATTCTGAGCCACCACCTCGGCGAAGTCGCTCACCTTCCTGGGCGAATAGGGGGAGAATGTCTTCAGGCACAGGGGGCAGGCGGTGACAATTCTCTCCGGCGAGGCGTACATCAGGTTGTCCAGGGCCTTCATGGTGATGTCCTTGCGGTCGTCATAGGACAATGTCAGGGAACCCAGCGACCCTCCGCAGCAGATGCTCTCGTCGTGGTGCTTCTCCGCCTCCACCAGCTCTCCGGCAGCGCTCAGCACCCTCCGGGGCTGACGGTACACCTTGCAGCCGCGTCCCAGCTCGCAGGGATCATGGTAAACGAGTTTTTCACCTGAATTCCTGAGTGTTATCCTGCCAAGCCGCACGAGCTCGTCGAAATATTCGGTATAATGCACGATCCGAATGCCTTTCAGGTCGTAATTCTCCCGGAACACCTTGTAGCAGATGGGGCAGGAGAGAAGCAGTACTGTGGCTCCGCTCTGCCGTATCAGTTCGGTATTGCTCCGGATCATCTCCCCGGCACGCTCATCCCTTCCGGCCAGTATCAGCGGCCGTCCGCAGCAGATGCCGCCGTCCCGGTCCATGAACTCCCAGTTCACGCCTGCCCGGTCGAGTACCGTTCCGACAGCTTTGGAGATAACGGGTGTCAGCTGGGTCATGCAGCCGGCATAATACAGGACTTTCTCCTGTACTGCAGCCGGTTCTGCTGACGATGAGGATGTGGCGGCGCTTTCGGGCAGACTGTAGGTGGAGAAATAGCCGTAATCCGCGGGAGCGGGGGCTGCTCTCAGACCCCGAAGGCTGCGCTTGATGTTGCAGGAATCGACTCCGACGGGGCATACCGCCACGCACTTGCCGCACATCAGGCATTTGTCCGCGCTCTCCTCGCAGCGGGCCCAGTTGCGGCGGCGCAGCAGGCGGTTGAAGTACACCGTGGCGTAGCGCAGGTTCTTTTTCTGTCCCATCATAGGACATGCGTCAATGCACATTCCGCAGTTGGAGCATGAGTATATCTGGGCGATGGAGTAGCCTTTGCGGGGATGGGAGACTTTGATGCCGGCATTGCGCAGGACTATCAGGAAGGCCTCCGTAGGGATGTGCATGTACCGGGTGAAAGGCAGCAGCACGAAGAAGGTGCCGAGGAGGGTAGAGTAGGCCCACCAGGTCGGCAGGATGTGGTAGGTATTGGTCAGGAAGTTGCTGAAGAGCCAATACATAGGGCGGGTGAGGAAACTTCCTCCGGCTATACCGGCGGTGAAGCTCTCGGCCAGCAGCCTGACTGGGAAAATGGCCCACAGGCAGTACATGGCCAGGCGGTCCGGCAACTGGTTGCGGGTGGTCCTTCGCATTCCGAAAATCATCGAGCGGATGCGCTTGAACATGGCCAGGAACACGCCGCTGAGCACCACCAGCAGGAAAAAGTCCATCAGGAAGAAGAAGAACGATCCTTTGAGGGTATGGTCCGTCTCCATCACGAAGAACCTGAAGAACACGGGGTAGTAGAATGTAGAGAGACGGTCAGGCACGAAGAGCCAGGTCTCGATATGACCCAGCACTATCAGCATGAACCATCCGAAGGCGATGCTGGAGTGCATGTAGCCCAACAGCGGCTTGCGTTTCCATATCTTGGTGTGCAGGAGGACATCGCAGATGATGTCCTTGAGGTTTATTACCCATAATTTGGGGTTGATCAGGGAGAGGAAGAACTTCTTTCTGTCCGCTGCGGGAAGCTGTATTATGACCCGTATTATCCCTATCACCAGATAGATGAGTATGAAACTCATGCCTATCACGAAAGGGAGGACGAAATCGTTGTATCCTGATATGAACCTGTCTTTCACTTCTTTTGGTAGATTTTAGTTACACTTAGTATCAGATGCCTGGTGTTGATGCCGCGGGGGCAGACTATCAGGCATTTGCCGCAGAGCATACAGTGGGAGACCATCCTGAGGGCCTCGTCCTCGCGCCCGCGTCCGAGCAGCAGGATCACCTTCCTCAGATTCATGTCGCTGTGTCCGGCGGTAGGGCATGAGGCCGCACATGAGCCGCAGGCCATGCATTTGAGCACGTCCGGCTCCTCGCGGGCAAGCTCCTCGAACCTGGTCCTGTCGAACTTGTCCAGATTGATGGCGGAGCTGGGTGATATGCCGTATCCGAAGTCTATCATTGTTCCTGCAGGTATTCGTGAATACTGGTAGCGGCGGCCCTGGCCTCGGCCATGGTCTCAGGCAGTGTCTTGGGACCGGTGCATGCCCCGGCGTAGAATACCCCCGTGCAGTAGGACGCCTGTGCGGCTGTGAGAGAGTCCTTCGGCTTGAGGAAACCGTCCTCCATGGTGGAGAGCGCGAGGGTGCGCGCTATCGGATCCACAGCCCTGTTGTGGGACATCCCGGCCATGAGGACCAGCAGGTCCAGGGTCACTCTGAGCGGCTTGCCGGAGAGCGTGTCCTCCGCCTTGATGAAGAGGTTCCCGTCCTTGTCCTCGGAGACTTCCGAGACACGGCCCCTGACGAAGATCACGCCGTATTTCTTCTGCGCTTCGAGATACATGTCCTCGTATCCGCGTCCGAACATACGGAGGTCCATATAGAAACAGTATACTACAGCATCCGGGAACTGCTGCTTGATCTCGCAGGCCTGCTTGACGGCCGTGGCGCAGCATACCTTGGAGCAGTAGCGGTTGCCCACCTTCTCGTCACGGGAGCCCACGCAGTGTACGAATCCTATGCGGCGCGGATTGTCTACAGCCGGGACGGGAATTCCTGAGAAATAATCTTCCAGGTCGGCGTTTGTTATCACCTTGTCGTATATGCCGTAGCCGTATTCTTCCTTCTTCGATGCGTTGAACAGGGAAAAGCCGGTGGTCAGCAACAGGGCGTCTGCCAGGACTGAAAGTCCGTTGGAGAGGATGATGTTGTAGCCGCGCTCGAGCTTATTGACCTGAGTTACTTCGGTGGAGGTAAACCACTTGACCCTGCCCATAGAGGCTGTCATCTGTCCCAGGACGTCTTCCGCCGGAGTTCCGTATGGAAAGAGCCGGTCCCAGCGGCCGAGATGTCCGCCCAGACGGTTATCTCTCTCGATAAGGAAAACCGTATATCCGAGGGCATCCAGGGCTTTGGAAGCCTCTATTCCGGCCGGTCCTCCGCCGATTATCACTACATTTCTCTGTTGATTGGTCAGTTCCATATATTGTCGGTGTATGAGGCTTAGAATATTCTGATGTTGGCAGGGCTGGCCGGGATTCCGAGGTCCTTGCCGCCCACACCTTTGTATTTACGGGATTTGTCGTACTGCACTCCCATCTTGTCCAGCAGCGGCTCCACGGCCACCTGATGCATCTGCAGGCCGATGTCCCAGGGGTCGTAGCCCATGACCAGTGCGGCCACTTCTTCGGACGAGAGTACCGGTATGCCGTAGCCGGGCATGTCTCCGTAGGTCTTTCCGGTGGTCTCTGCGATGACATACTGCCAGCGGTCCAGGAAGTAGTTGCAGCCCGGGCAGTTGGTGATGATCAGGTCGGGGTGGAACGGTTCCATGGACTCGAACTTCTTGTAGGTATTGGTCAGGGAATAGCCTCTGTTGGCCTTGACCAGATACTGCCGGAAACCGAAGCCGCAGCAGTGTCTGCGTTCCGGATAATCCACCACGCTGCCTCCCAGGGCCTCTACAAGCCCGGCCAGGACACGCGGGTATTCGGCACCGCCCACAGATTTGGAGGGGAAGATCTTGGAATAGTGGCAGCCTATGTGCTCGACCACTTTCAGAGGCTCCCCGGTATGCACGTTTATCAGCGGATACCGGGCCTGTTCCGATATCAGGAAGCGGTAGTGGTACATCATGTCGCTGGAGTGCATCAGGAAGTCCGGCTTGACGAATTCTCGCTTGCAGGCCTTCCACAGCAGCTCATGTATCTTCTCCTCAATCTCCGGATGCTCCTCCCATGTCTGGAGAATCTCGGTATGCAGACCGAAGGAGGTGACGCAGGATACTACGAAATTCCTGTAGCCTGCCTGGTTCATCAGCGAGAACTGGCGGGCTATGATAGTCATCGACGTCTCTTCAGGCGTGGTGTCGCTGTGGTAGGCTATGCCTCCGCAGGTAGTGTGGAGCGGATCCTCGTAGAAATCCTTTCCGAAACGGTTGCGCACAATGTCCAGAAAGGCCTGCTCCGCACCCGGATTGAAGTTCTGGCGGATGCAGCTGCGGGCGTAGAAATACCTGTCGTCAGGTATCTCCTTCTGGAATTCGGACCATATTCTTTTCTTTCCTTCGTAATTCATGCAATACTACTGATTCTGTGGGTTAAGGTGCTCACCGTGAGTCTCGTTGAACACTTCGTTGAAATACTCTTCCTCACTCAGTCCCATCTCCTGAGCCTTCTTGCGCGAGAGGTCCTTGATCTTTTCTACCCTGGCTGAGCCGCCGGTCACGTCGAATATCTTCTGAAGGTCTTCGAGAGACTCAGGGGCGATCTTCCGCAGAGGGCCCGGGCCGCTCTTTCCATAATTTGCGCCTACGCGGTCGTACACGTCCTGCAGATGGTCCTCAATCCATTTGCCCACGGTCCCGTACTCAGGGTGAGCTGCGTATTTGAAAGTCTCGGGATGGACGCAGTAGCCGTAATTGAGGATATTGCCGCAGAGCACCTTGGCGAGGGCATACTGCTGCCGTCCCTTCTCCGACTCGACGAAATATCCGAGCTCTACGGATAGGGTGCGCAGGGCAATGATTACCTGCCCCGGAGCATTGGTCCTCGGACAGCGTGTCACGCAGGACATGCACTCGCCGCAGTACCATATCGTATCGCTCTTGAGCAGCTTGATGATCTCCTCGTCGTCCTGGGTCTGGACTGTGTTGACGATGTTCTTGGGGTTGTAGCGGTAGAATTCGGCAGCAGGGCATACCGCGGTACAGGTACCGCAGTTGATGCAGGCCTTCAGCCCTTCCTGAAGCCGGACGTCGCTCATCAGCCGTTCGTATATCTTACCCATACTATTTGTACTCGTCCCAGGACTTGATCTGTATGTTCTCGAGCGGCATGTTGCAGAATGCCGTGATGAAGGCCGATGCAAGCCGGGTATTGGTTATGATAGGTATGTTGAAGTCCACTGCGGCGCGGCGGATGCGGTAGCCGTTGTCCAGCTCCTCCTGGGTCAGGTTCTTGGGAATGTTTATCACCAGGTCTATCTTGCGTTCGTGGAGCATCTCCAGAGCCTGGGGATGCTGGTCCGGCTGTGAGGGCCAGTAGACAAGATTGGCCGGCACTCCGTTGTCCACCAGGAACTTGTAGCTGCCGCCCGTTGCGTATATCGAATAGTTGTTTTTGGCCAGCAACTTGCATGCGCCCAAGAGCTCGACCTTCTGCTTGGCGTCTCCGGACGAGATCAGGATGTTCCTGCCCGGCACGGTGTAGCCGACTGAGAGCATGGCCTTGAGCACGGCCTCGTTGGTGTCGTCACCTATGCAGCCCACCTCTCCGGTGGAGGCCATGTCCACGCCGAGGACGGGGTCGGCCTTCTGCAGGCGGGAGAAGGAGAACTGCGAGGCTTTCACGCCCACGTAGTCCAGGTCGAAGGCACTCTTCTCGGGAGGAGTGACCTTTTCTCCGGTCATGACCTTGGTAGCCAGCTCGATAAGGTTGATCTTAAGCACTTTTGACACGAAGGGGAAACTCCTCGAAGCCCTGAGGTTGCATTCGATGACCTTGATATCGTTCTCCTTGGCCAGGAACTGTATGTTGAACGGGCCGGAAATCTTCAGGGCCTCGGCGATCTTGCGGGCTATCTTCTTGATCCTGCGGGCGGTCTCCACGTACAACTTCTGAGGAGGGAACTGTATCGTCGCATCGCCCGAGTGCACTCCTGCAAACTCTATGTGCTCCGAGATGGCATAGGCGATGACGGTACCGTGGTCGGCCACTGCATCGAACTCTATCTCCTTGGCATGCTGGATGAATTCTGAGACCACAACAGGGTGTTTCTTCGATACTTCCGCGGCTAATTTAAGGAACTGCTCGAGCTCAGTGTCGTTGGAGCAGACGTTCATGGCCGCACCGGAAAGCACGTATGAGGGACGCACCAGAACGGGGAATCCCACATCGCGGATGAAGCTGTGAATGTCGTTCATCGAGGTCAGCTCCCTCCATCTGGGCTGGTCAATGCCGAGGCGGTCGAGCATGGCCGAGAAGCGGTTGCGGTCCTCGGCGTTGTCGATGCTGTCGGCGGTGGTGCCGAGGATGGGGACCTTGGCGGCATCCAGGCGGGTAGCCAGGTTGTTGGGAATCTGGCCTCCCATGGAGATGATCACTCCGTGCGGTTCCTCCAGGTCGCAGATATCGAGCACCCTCTCGTAGGTCAGCTCGTCGAAGTAGAGGCGGTCGCACATATCGTAGTCAGTGGATACGGTCTCCGGGTTGTAGTTGATCATGATTCCGCGCCAGCCGCTCTTGCGGATGGTCTGCAGGGCATTGACGCTGCACCAGTCGAACTCCACGGAGCTGCCGATGCGGTAGGCCCCTGAACCGAGCACGACAATCGACTTGCCGTCATGCTCATAGGCTATGTCAGATGCAGTACCGTTGTAGGTGAGATAGAGGTAGTTGGTCTGGGCCGGGAATTCGGCTGCAAGTGTGTCGATCTGCTTTACGACAGGCAGCACCCCGAGTTTCTTGCGGTATTCGCGGACCTTGATTACCATCTCCTCTGAGTCGATGCGGTCTTTCAGTATGTGGCGTCCGATCTGGAAATCGGAGAAACCCTGGCATTTGGCCTTGCGCAGCAGAGCCTTGTCCAGCTCCTCGAGGGAGTTCAGGGCCTTGAGCTCCGCAGCCGTGTTGATGATGTTCATCAGCTTGTCGATGAACCAGCGGTCTATCTTGGTGAGCTCGTGTATCTTCTCAGGGGTATAACCGTGGATAAGGGCCTTGGAAATGACGAAGATGCGGTTGTCGGTAGGCTCCCGCAGGGCCTTGTCGATGTTCTCTATCGGTATTTCCTTATTGCCTGTGAAGCCGTGCGCTCCCTGGCCGATCATTCTCAGACCCTTCTGCAGGGCCTCCTCGAAGGTGCGTCCGATGGCCATGACCTCGCCGGTGGCCTTCATCTGGGTGCCCAGGGTCCGGCTGGCGTCGGCGAACTTG
>ERZ779737.144-NODE-144-length-72443-cov-5.299179_pt1 | contig 72443 bp, 80 predicted proteins | sample MGYA00511889_ERZ779737 | MGnify/ENA primary metagenome ERZ779737 (study PRJEB29588, sample SAMEA2163575) | human gut metagenome | biome: human gut; feature: human-associated habitat; material: faeces | place: Denmark | collected 2008/2010 ...
TTATTTCTTTCAATAACGATACTAGCAATTCCAGCATCTTTATATTTGGAAAATAAATATTTACGAATTTCTACATCATTCATTAAATATTTAGGTACATCGTTACTGTTGGCATACCATTTTGATTGCCAATCTTTATTAATACCTATTCTAAGTCCATTTGGACTTACTTTTTGTCCCATAAAATCCTCCTTACTTCTGCCTTTCATCTAAGATAATTGTTATATGACTTAATTTATGATCATTTCTACCAACATGGCCTCTTGAGTCCATCTTGGCTCTTTTTAAAACTGGTCCTTCATCAACATAACAAGTTTTTACATATAAATTATTTACATCTAATTTATTATTATTCACGGCATTTGAGGTTGCAGAATTTAATACTTTTTTAAGTATTAGAGCCGCTTTTTGATTTTGATTTTCTAAAATTGCCAAAGCATCATTAACGTTTTTTCCTCTAATTAGATTAATAACTAAACGAGTTTTTCGAGGGGCAATTCTAATCATTTTAGCTTTTGCGATAGTTTCCATTGTATTCCTCCTACACTAAGTTATTTCTTTTTATCCTTATCCGCGCCGTGGCCACCACATTTACGAGTTAATGAAAACTCTCCAAGTTTATGACCTACCATATCTTCTGTTACATATACTGGTATAAATTCTTTACCATTATGTACAGCGAAAGTATGACCAATAAAATCAGGATAAATTGTTGAACGACGGGACCAAGTCTTAATAACTTCCTTTTTTCCATTTTCATTTAAAACTTTAACCTTTTTAAGTAGACTTGTATCTGCAAAAGGTCCTTTTTTTAAGCTTCTTGCCATTTCTAATCAATCCTTTCTTTATTTTTTCTTACGACGTGTTACGATAAATTTATTTGATGCTTTTTTATTTTTTCTAGTCTTAAGTCCTAGAGCTGGTTTACCCCATGGAGTCATTGGTCCACTTCTACCAACTGGAGCACGACCTTCACCACCACCATGTGGGTGATCATTAGGGTTCATAACAGAACCACGAACGGTAGGTCTAATACCCATATGACGTTTACGACCTGCTTTACCAATATTAACTAATTCGTAATCTTCGTTTCCAACAACACCGATAGTAGCACGACAAGTACCAAGTATTTTTCTTGTTTCGCCACTGCCAAGTCTTATTAAAACATATTTGCCTTCACGACCAAGTATTTGAGCAGAGTTACCAGCACTTCTTGCTAATTGTCCACCTTTACCAGGTCTTAATTCAACATTATGAATAACTGTACCGACAGGAATATTCATAATTTCCATTGTATTTCCTATTTTTACGTCAGTTTGTTTACCACTAACAACGATATCTCCAACTTTTAATCCTTTTGGAGCAATGATGTAACTTTTAACACCATCTTTATAATTAATTAAAGCAATATTTGCACTTCTATTTGGATCATATTCAATACTAGCAACGATAGCAGTGATATCGTCTTTAATTCTTTTGAAATCAACTAAACGATATTTTCTTTTTACTCCACCACCACGATGTCTTACAGTAATTTGTCCTTTATTATTACGACCTGTTGTCTTACTTTTTGTAACTAATAAACTTTTTTCAGGTGTTTTTTTAGTAATATCTATATTATCTAGAGTACTTTTACCTCTTAGTCCATTAGTTATAGACTTATAATTTTTAATAGCCATAAGTATTACCTCCTTTTATTAGTTAAAACTAATAGAGTTTCCTTCTTTTAAAGTTACATAAGCTTTCTTATACTTATTAGTCATACCAGTATATCTTCCTACTCTTTTTTTCTTAGGATGAGAATTTACTGTTCTAACTTCTTTAACTTTTACATTGAATATTTTTTCTATTGCTTGTTTAATTGAAGTTTTATTTGCTTTAACATCTACTTTGAATACATAAGTATTTTGTGCTTCTAAAGAAGCTGATTTTTCAGTAATAATAGGTGCAATAATTATATCTCTATAACTACTCATTACCAAGCACCTCCTCTAATTTCTTTAGTCCTGCTTCTGTAATTAACATGATATCAGCACTTACTAAGTCAAGGACATTAACTTCATCATATCTAATTACTTTAACATTAGCTAAATTTCTAGTAGCTAGACAAACATTATCATTTAATTCGTCTAAAACTACTAAGACTTTGTTATTAACAATATTTAAGTTTTTGAATAAATCCATAATTTCTTTTGTTTTTGGAGTTTCAAAACTAATATTATCAATTACTCTAAGCTCTTTATTGCTTAGTTTATATGCAAGAGCTGATTTTAATGCTAATCTTCTTTCTTTTTTGTTCATTTTCTTAGCATAACTTCTTGGTTGTGGTCCAAATACGATACCGCCACCTCTCCATTGAGTTGCACGAATTGAACCTTGTCTTGCATTACCAGTTCCTTTTTGACGGTAAGGTTTTCTTCCTCCACCTGATACTTCACTTCTTGTTTTTGTTTTATGTGTTCCTTGTCTTAATGATGCTTGTGCTAAAATAATAGCATTATATAAAACAGCATCATTAGGTTTGTTTTTCCATACGTTATCTTTTAAATTTATATCTTTAACTTTTTCATTCTTGATGTTTACTATTTCCATTTTAGACATATTATTTCCTCCTTTCATCACATATACTTAAATTATTTATTGGTTTAAGCTTCTTGTGATGATTCAATATTGTTTTCAGTATTAGCTACTTCTTCAGTAACTTCTTCTACATCAGTAATGTATGTTACTAAATCTTCTTTGGCGTTAACTTTGCCTTGGTTTTTAATAGCTGATCTGATAAAGACAATCGATTTTTTAGGTCCTGGAACATTTCCCTTAATTAAGATAACATTGTTTTTTAAATCTACTTCGATAATTTCAAGATTCTGTATTGTTCTTGTTGCATTACCCATGTGTCCTGGTAATTTCTTGCCTGGTAAAACACGCATTGGTAACATTGTTCCCATTGAACCTACACCACGATGATACTGACTACCATGTCCCATTGGTCCACGAGTTTGGTTATGACGTTTAATAACGCCTTGAAAGCCCTTTCCTTTAGAGGTACCGGTTACATCAACCATTTCTCCATTTTCAAATATATCAGCCTTGATTTCCATACCAAGTTGATAGTTGCTAACATCTACACCTCTAATTTCTTTTAAGAAGCGCTTAGGGGTAGTATTAGCTTTTTTAAAATGACCTAATTCTGGTTTGTTACTATTTTTTTCTTTCTTATCACCAAATGCTAGTTGAACAGCATCATAACCATCTTTAGAAGCAGTTTTAACTTGTGTAACAACATTCTTATCTACTTCAATTACAGTTACTGGAATAAGTTTACCATCAGTAGTAAAAACACCAGTCATTCCAATCTTACGTCCTAAGATTCCTTTCATAATTTCCTCCTATAATTTAATTTCGATTTCAACACCACTAGGTAAGTCAAGATGGCTTAACGCATCTATTGTTTCCTTACTTGGATTAGTAATGTCAATAAGTCTTTTATGTGTACGTCTTTCAAACTGTTCACGTGAATCTTTATATTTGTGAACCGCTCTTAATATTGTGTACTTTTCAATTTCTGTTGGAAGTGGTACAGGTCCACTGACAGTTCCACCAGTTCTTTTAACAGTCTCAACAATTTTAGCCGCTGCGGTATCTAAGATTCTGTGTTCATACGCTTTTAATTTAATACGTACTCTTTCTTTCGACATAATATTGTCCTCCCTTCGCCTATATCTAGTATAGACTTGCTCCGTGCAAATAACCCAATACCCTCGATTAAGTCTTTATTTTATTAAACAACTTAACCGGGTGTATCAGCAACCTCGCACATCTAAGCATGCCACACAAAGTCAATTATACTAAATAATTATATGAAATGCAAGCATTTTTTTTACTTTTTTTTGCTTAATTTTTAAAAAGACTAATAAATTCCCTCATATTTAAGGTTTTATTAGTCTTTGCTACTCGCATTTTAGTTCTATAGAGTTATTTTGTTACTGAAAGAACAGTACGAAAGCCACTGTCGTTCCTACTCTCACCATTACTAGGGACAAAATTGAATATACCAGTTTGAGCCAAATTCATGAAACTATAGCCTCCACGAGTGAACCAAGTATTAGATGCATCAACAAAGAACGTGTAATCACCATACCAACCAGCATTTTCACCAGTTGCATCTCCTAAATGACTTGCTGCCACACTTGTTCCTAAATATATATCTATATGCTCTACTGGTACTCCACTTACGGTTAATCCTGAACTTCCTGATTGTTTATTAAAATTTCCCATTACATATTCTAATGCACCTCCACTCATATCATATACTCCTGTGATATTACCACTTGTTGATGCTAGCATTCCGTTTGTAGTATTATAAGCATTGCAAATAAAAGACTTATTACTACCAGCAGGAGAACCACATCCTGTTATATAGTTGCTATTATTATTTTCTCCTATATCTGTTATTCCAAGTCCATAATTACTTTGTTTTAAATATGCTACTGCTCCCCATTCGATATTTTTCATCATATGTGAATCTGATCCATTTGCTCCGTTTATTGTTAAATAATTTGTTGATCTAAATAATTTTGATGCATTATACATATTAGATATATTTATATTTCTAAGTGATGTAATTCCTGGTTTTACTGTTGGATTACTTGTACTTCCTGTTGTTTCAAACTTTCCTACCCAGATTCCTTTTAATTCAGTATCTCCAAATGTGAATGCTGGATGGGTATAATAATTACCATTTGTTTTATTTGTACATGTCTCTGCTCCTACAGCACTATAACTACATGTTACTGTTCCTGTAGTACTTGTTCCATTTTCAAAAACTACATCTATTACTTGAGCAGTAGTATTACTTGCATATGTTGCATTGAATAATTTATATTTATATCTTGGTATCCATACAAAGTATGCTAATATATCATTTTCTGGAATTGTTGTTCCAACATCTGCATTCATATATGTATCTCTTGTAGCACTTGTTACCATAACAGCATTAGCCCACATCTTATTCTTATAATTATACCAATTATTATCTGTATTATTAGTATCAGCTTTAACCCAATTAGTGCCATCATATGCTATAGGTATCATTCCTTCTGCTAAAACTGGAGCATTAGGAATAGTATCTTTTGTATAAACTGCATTACCATTAGTGGTTAACTTACCATGATAATGTTTACCAATCTCTTCATTTGGGGCACCTTCTTTTAACCATGCTCTAAGTTCATAAGTAACATCTTCTCCTGCTTTTAATTCGATATTACTTTTAATAACATTATCAGTTAAACTACTAAGTACTACTGGTTCTTCATCATTAAATTTAATCATAATATAATCTGCACTTAGTTGTTTATCATTACAACCATGAGTTGCAGTATAATCTGCATCTATTACTAATTTTAAATCAAATTTATAATCTAAATTACCCTGATTAATTATTTTAAATCTATATGGAGTTAAATTAGCCCCAACACTGTTAGCGGTAGGAACTGCTCCTTCAACATTAATAACACCCCCTAAACCTTCACTAGTATCATCAAATACTATTTGAAGTAATCCAGTTTTATAGTTATTAGCATATTCTGCTTTATCTAATCTTTGAAACATCGCATATGATCCACCAAGTAAAGAAATTACTATTAAAGAAATGCTAACAATTACAAATAATTTTTTATGTTTACTTAAATAATTTTTTATTTTCATACTTATACCCTTTCTTTATCTTATAAATAACTTATTCTATTCAATTTTATCACAATAATTTTTTATTGTCTATATATTTTTCTAAAAATAAATGATATAATTAATATGTATTGGAGGTAATTATCAATGAAAGTAATATTTATTAAAGATTTAAAAGGACAAGGTAAGAAAAAAGATATAAAAGAAGTAAGTGATGGTTATGCAATGAACTATTTAATTAAAAATGGCTATGCTGTCAAATATACTAAAACAAGTAATGAAATATTAAATAATGAAATTAAAAATGAAAAAGAATTATTTGAATTAAATACTAAAAATGCTAAAATAATAAAAGAAAAACTAGAAAAAGAAGAAGTAACATTTATAGTTAAATCAGGTACTAACAATAAAATATTTGGTTCTATTTCAACAAAACAAATAATAGACGAATTAAATAAATTAGGTTATAGTAATATTGATAAAAGAAAAATATTAATTGATAATCCTATTACTTCATTAGGTACACATATAGTTAAAATAGAATTATTTAAAGATGTTATAGCCAATATAAAAATAAAAGTAATTAGTAAGTAGGTGTTATATGAAAGAAAAAACATTACCAAATAATATAGAAGCTGAAAAATCTTTACTAGGATCAATGTTTTGGTCTTTAAATGCACTTCAAAAAGGATGTGAAGAATTAGACAAAGATGTTTTTTATTTAGATAGTAACAGTAAAATATTCGAAATTATTAAATATCTATATGATAATAAAAAACCAGTAGATATATCTAGTGTTACCACTGAATTAATTAACAGAAACTATTTAACTTCCATCGGAGGAGTTCCTTATTTAAATGAAATAATTGATTCTGTCGCCACAGGAGCTAATATTGATTATTATATTAGTATTGTTTTAGAAAGATATACTCTAAGAAATTTAATTGAAGTAACTACTGATATTATTAGTAATTCTTATAAAGATAATATTAATGTATATGATTTATTAGAAAGTGCTGAAAAAAAGATTTTAAATGTATCTAAAAATAGAAGAACAAGCGAATTTAGAAGCATTCAAGATGTTTTATCAAAAGCCCAAGACGATTTAGAAACATTAGCCAAAAATAAAGGTAACATCACTGGTATTACATCAGGCTTATGGGACTTAGATAATCTTACATCAGGTTTTCACCCTAACCAACTAATTATTATTGCCGCGAGACCTGCCGTTGGTAAAAGTGCCCTTGCCTTAAATATGGCTATAAATGCTGCCAAAAGTACTAAAAAGAATATTGCCATATTTTCATTAGAAATGCCCGCGGAACAACTAGTATCAAGAATGATAAGTTCCGTAGGCCAAATAAATGGTAAAAAATTAATGTCAGGTAAATTAGAAAACGAGGATTGGCGCCGAGTTACCGAAGCCATCAGCCAACTATCTGATACTAATATTTATTTTGATGATTCAGGTGGTATTACATCAGGAGAAATAAAAGCTAAATGTAGAAGATTATCCACAATTGGTGAAGGCTTAGGATTAGTAATTATCGATTACTTACAATTAATAAGTGGCTCTAGTCGTATCTCAAGTGCCAACAGACAACAAGAAGTATCGGAAATATCAAGAAATTTAAAACTCATGGCCATGGAACTAGGAGTCCCTGTCATAGCCCTATCACAATTATCAAGAAATGTTGAAAAAAGAGAGGATAAAAAACCAGTTTTAAGTGATTTAAGAGAATCAGGTTCTATTGAACAAGATGCCGACATTGTCGCAGCCATTCACAATCCAAATGCTGATAAAGAAACACTAGACACAGAAACACCTGTCCCAGTACAATTAATTGTCTTAAAACACAGAAACGGTCCAACTAAAGATATTAATTTATTATTTAAGAAAAACACCTCAACATTCTTATCATTTAAGAAAGAAGATGAAAATGATGCAAAATAAATGGTCTATATCCCTTATTTGTACAACCATAATTATGTCATTATTTATATTTGTTTTAGGATTAAATAATCAAACTAATAAAACTCCAAAAGAAGCATACCAAGTTTATTTAGATGGTAAATTACTAGGAATTATCAAAGATGAAAATGATTTTCAAACATATTTAAATAGCGAACAAGAAAGCATTAAAGATAAATATAAAGTAAATAAAGTATATGCTCCAAAAGGAGTTGAAATAAAAAAAGTAAAAACTTACCAAAACAAATTTAATACCGAATCACAGATATACGAAAAATTAAAAAATGATAAACCTTTTACTATCAAAGGCTATGTTATTACAATAAAATACAATAATGATAGCCTAAGTGAAGGTGAAAAAGAAAGAAAACCTATCAAAATCAATGTCCTAGATAAAAAAGTATTTGATGATGCCATAACGAAAACAATAAAAGCATTTGTCAATGCTGACACCTATGATAAATACATGAAAAATATCCAAGAAGAAATTAAAGACACAGGTTCCATTATTGAAAATATCAACATCGATGATGATATCACCTATAAAGAAGATTTAATATCCACAACCGATGAAATATTTACTGATGTAGATACATTAGCCAAATACTTATTATATGGCACTTTAGAAGAACAAACAACATACATCGTTCAAGAAGGAGATACCATCGAAGATGTTGCCACGAACAACAAATTAAATGTTCAAGAATTTTTAATTGCTAACCCCAACTTCACAAGTGCCAACAATTTACTGTATGCCACTCAAGAAGTAGTCGTAGGCCTAATTAACCCAATTATAGACGTATCTGTTATTGAACACAAAGTTGAAAAACAAGAAAAAGACTATATTACAGAAATTCAAATTGATGCAAATAGACCTCTAGGCGAAGAAGAAGAAATAAGAAAAGGTGAAAATGGTTTATATCAAGTTACTTACAAAAACGAATATGTAAACGGTCAACTAAGCCAAAGTTTAATTGCTAATTCAACCGAATTAAAACCTGCTGTCAACAGAATCGTTGTAAGAGGAAGTAAATACGTTCCAAATAAAGCCGACCCTTCCTACTGGGCATGGCCTACCAACACCCCATATTCTATCACCACAAACTATACCTACAGATGGGGAACATTCCATGGAGCCATTGACATTTCAGGAACAGGTCATGGTTCTCCAATATACGCATCCAACAATGGAACAGTTGAAGCCATTGGTAAAGGATGTCCTTCCCTACCATACAACATTAACTGTAACGGAGGACGCGGAAATTTCGTTATTGTAAATCATAATTACAAAAATTATTACACAATATATCAACACATGAAAGATGTTTATGTCAAAGAAGGACAAACTGTCACAAGGGGGCAAAAAATAGGCACCATGGGTAACTCTGGTTATGTTGTTCCAAAACCAACAGCCTCAAACCCTACCGCAGGAACTCACTTACACTATGCCTTATATATAGGTAGTCCAAACAAAGGTGGAAGACATATAAATCCATATACCCTTTATAGAAAAAAATGAAAATAGTAAATTTTTCCAGTGGTAGTAAAGGAAATACCACATACATTGAAACCAAAAACGCCAAAATACTTATCGATATGGGGAATAACTGTAAATATGTTGTTAATTGCTTAGAACAAATAAATATAAATCCAAAAGACATTGATGGCATAATTATTACCCATATACACAAAGATCACGTTGCAGGTTTAAATGTCTTTTTAAAAAAATATAACACTAAAGTATATCTTTCATTACCAATGTTAGATGGACTACCATTTATCAAAAATTACGAATTAATAGATAAAGATGATTTTCAAATAAAAGACATAGACATTAACATCTTAAAAACATCACATGATACTGAAGATTCAAATGGATATATTATAAACAATAAAAACAAAAGCATTGTTAACATAACTGACACAGGATACATCAACAACAAATATGACAACATCTTAAAAAATAGAGATGTCTACTTATTAGAAAGTAATCATGATATAGAAATGCTACAAAACAGTAGTTACCCCTTTGAACTAAGAAAAAGAATTCTAAGTGACAAAGGCCACTTATCCAACGAAGATTCAGCCAAATACCTAACAAAATATATTGGTAACAACACTAAATATATTTTATTAGCCCATCTCAGTGAAGAAAATAACACCAAAGAATTAGCATATAATACTCTAAAAAATAAATTAGAAAAAAACAACATTAAATTTAATAACATCATAGTCTTAGAACAAAATTGTATTAGTAAGGAAATAATAATATGATAAAAATAATCACGGTTGGTAAAATAAAAGAAAACTATCTAAAAGAAGCCATCAATGATTACCAAAAAAGAATAAACAAATATCACAAACTAGAAATAATTGAAATTGAAGACGATAATATTATTAATGAAAAAGATAGAATCTTAAAACATATAAACAAAAAAGATTATCTTATTGCCTTAGACATTCAAGGTATTGAACTAACATCTATAGAATTAAGTAAAAAAATAGATAACATATTTATAAATAATAGTAATATTACTTTTATAATAGGAGGTTCAAACGGTATCCATGATAGCATTAAAAATATAGTTAATTATAAATTATCATTTTCTAAAATGACATTCCCACATCAATTATTTAGATTAATTCTTTTAGAGCAAATATATAGAAGTTTTAAAATATTAAATAATGAAACATATCATAAGTAAAAAATATTTAAAATTATAATACTACTTAATATTATTTTAATAACACAAAAGAAGACCAAAATAAACTAGTCTTCTTTTAATATATTCAAAATTCCATTTACTGATAAAGTAGCACATTTCTTCCTAGATGCTTGCTTACATATATTTGAATATACCAAAGCCTCACCTAACTTATCTTTATTATAATCTTCTTCATCTATCATATTCTTATAATTATTAATAATATCTATTGCCTCTTCCTTAGTCTTACCAATTAATAATTTAGTCATAATCGAAGTAGAAGAAATAGATATCACACAAGCTTCTCCTTCAAACTTAATATCTTCTATTACATTATTATTCAACTTAACATAAATATCTAAATTATCAATACAAGATTCATTATTAGTATTTATTTTAATATAATCCTTTTCACTTGGTATACCACGATTACTAGGACTTTGATAATTGTCCAAAATAATTGCTCTAGCAAGTTCACTATTCATTATAGTATCTCTTTCCATATATTCTCACTATTCCTTAAACAATTTAAAAGCAAATCAATTTCTTCCTTAGTATTATAAAATGATAAACTAATACGACAAGTATTCTTAATATTTAACTCATCCTTTAATATCTTAGCACAATGATTACCTGCTCTAATACATATATTATATTTATTTAAATAAACTGATGTATCTTGACTAAATACTCCATTAATATTAAAAGCTACTACCGAACCATTTGCTTTCCTATTATATATAGTAATAAAATCTAACTTCTCCAAACCACTAATCAAATACTCTCTAAGTTCATGTTCATACTTATTAATTTTGTCAATTCCTATACTATTAATATAATCAATTGAGGCTCCTAAACCAATAACTCCAGCAATATTAGGAGTCCCTGCTTCTAATCTAGCTGGCAACTCCTTAAGTACATAACTACCATCATGTTCAAACGTAGCATTCATTCCACCACCATACTCTAAAGGTATCATCTTATCAAGTATCTCATATTTTCCATATAAAACTCCTACCCCAGTAGGACCATACATTTTATGAGCAGAAAATGCATAAAAATCAATATCTAAATCTACTACATCAACACCCATATGTGGAGTACTTTGAGCACCATCAACTACTACTAAAATATTATTCTCGTGAGCCAACTTAACAATTTCCTTAATTGGACGCACATCACCAATAACATTAGTAACATAAGAAACAGAAATAACCTTAGTATTACCATTAATAACTTTTTTAACACTATCTATTTCAACTTCCTTATCATCATTAAGTGGAATATAATTAACCTTAATACCAAGTTCTTTTTCCAAAACAAACCAAGGAAGCACATTAGAAGCATGTTCACTCTTAGTAATTAAAACTTCATCTCCACTCTTTAAGTAATGACCAAAATAGCCAAAAACTATTCTATTTAAACTATCCGTAGTACCTGAAGTAAATACTATCTCATCACTACGTTTAGCATGAATAAAATCTCTTACCTTATCACGTACTTCTTCATAAGCGTTATCTACTTCCAAACTAATATCATAGTCTCCCCTATGAGCATTAGCCGTATAATTTTTATAATAATCATTTATAGCCTCAATAACAGAATAAGGTTTAAACGTTGTAGCTCCATTATCAAAATAAATAATATTATTTTTAAGCATTGGAAAATCCTCTAACCTCATTTTTTCACCTCCAATTATCATTTATTATTTTTAAAATTCTCTCTCTTTTTTCCATATTAGTACTAATACTAGAAAATATAAATCCCTTAATTAACAACTTCAAACTATCCTCATAACTAATTCCTCTAGTCATTAAATAAAATAAATCTTTAAAAGAAAATGTTCCAATCACACTAGCGTGCTTAGCAATAACTTCATTATTGTTAATATACATATTAGGATTAATACTAGAACAATTATTACCTAATAAAATTATCCTACTTTCTTGATTTAAGATACAGTTTTCTATTTTTTTCTGTAAATTACTGTCAACATTAAAATTAACACTAGCATCCTCGATTGTAATTGTTTTATCAACAATATCACTAACAGTACTATTTGCCTTATGATTAATAGAAATATCATAATTTTCATTACCTAAAGCTATATTAGCAAAATGATATTCAATTTTAGCATTTTCCCCATTTAAATTAAAAACTTCTTTTTCACATACCTTCTTATTATGATAAAATTTAGTTATATTTAAACTAGCATTACTACCTATATTATAAACATTATCTACATTAACCTCATTATCTATAGAAAATATAGATAAATTAATATGAGTATTTTCTCTTATATCAAATACTAACCTAATATCATTACCAATGTATTCTAAATCGATATCATCGTTTTCCTCTAAAACTATTTTATTATCAACCAAACTAAGTTCTTGCTCTAATACATTACTTTTCATTCTTATTCTATTCATAATTATTAAATCCTATTAGATTATTTGTCTTAGTTTTATAATTTTCATATCCTTTTTCTTCAATTTCATGGGCTAAAGCAAATGTTCCTGTCTTAACGATATGACCATCTAACAAAATATGAACATAATCTGGTTTAATTAAATTAAGTATTTGAGGATGATGAGTAATAATTAACATCGAAGTATCTTTATTCTCTTTTAAATAATCATTAATATTTTGGCAAACTATCTTCAAACTATCAACATCAAGTCCCGAATCCAACTCATCTAAAATAATAAAACTAGGCTTTAATAATTTAATTTGTAACACTTCATTCTTCTTCTTTTCACCACCTGAAAATCCACAGTTAAGATTTCTATGAATCATTGAAGAATCCATTTTTAATTCACCAGTTGCCTTTTCACAAGACAAAATAAACTCATAAAGTCCAACATTTTTACCATATTTAGAAGAAAGTGCCGTTCTCAAAAAATCCTGATTAGATACTCCATCTATTGCCGTTGGATCTTGCATTGCTAAAAATATTCCTAAACGACTCACTTCATCAGTAGTTAAATTCAAAATACTATTATCATTAAATAAAATATCACCATTTATTATTTCATAATTATTATCTCTCATAATAGCCCTTGATAAAGTAGATTTACCAACACCATTTGGCCCCATAACAGCATGTACTTCGCCATCTTTAATATTCAAATTCAAATTATTTAAAATTATTTTATTATCAACTTTTACTTCTAAATTATTAATAATTAATTTTGACATAATAACCCTCATTTCCAATAAATATTTTATCACAAATAAAAAAAAAAAGAAACTATTTTGCTTCTTCCACTGCTCTAGTTTCTCTTATAACTGTTACCTTAATAGTACCAGGATATTGCATTTCACTCTCAATGCGATCTTTAATATCTCTTGCTATTTTATATGAAGTTAAATCATCAACTTCTTCAGGCTTAACAATAACTCGTAGCTCACGACCTGCTTGCATTGCAAAAGTTTTATCAACACCCTTAATAGAATTACCAATTTCCTCTAATTTTTCTAATCTATGAAAATAATTTTCGGAAGAATCATTTCTAGCACCAGGCCTTGCGGCACTTATTGCATCTGCAATATTTACTAAAACTGCAATAACACTTGTTGGTTCTGTATCACCATGATGTGATGCAATAGCATTAATAACAACCTCGTCTTCCTTAAATTTCTTAGCCAGTTCAATACCAATTTCAACATGGCTTCCTTCCATTTCAAAATCAATTGCCTTACCAATATCATGAAGTAATCCCGCTCTTTTAGCCAAATTAACATTTTCACCTATTTCAGCGGCCATAATACCCGCGATAAAAGCTACTTCCATCGAATGTTTTAAAGCATTCTGTCCATAACTAGTACGAAAATTAAGTTTACCAACAATATCTAATAACTCTGGCTCCATCTTAGATAAACCAAGTTCATACATTGCCTCTTTACCATATTCCTTAACCTTTTGATTAACCTCAGCACACATCTTATCATAAAGTTCCTCAATACGTGCAGGATGTATACGACCATCCTTAATTAAATTCTCTAAAGTTAACCTTGCGATTTCTCTACGCATTGGATCAAAAGAAGAAATTACTATTGCCTCAGGAGTATCATCTATAATCAAATCAACACCAGTTACTGATTCAATTGTTCTAACATTTCTACCTTCACGACCAATAATACGTCCCTTCATCTCATCATTTGGTAAACTAATTACCGTAACAGTCTGCTCATTTGCCACATCGGCCGCATACTTTTGCATACACATAATAAGCATTTGCTTAGCTCTCTCATTAACCTCAAGTTTTGCTTCATCTTCTTTTTCCTTAATAAAATGAGCAACCTCTACAGCCATCTCCTCACGAGCCTCGTCCATTACAGCTTTTTTTGCTTCATCCTTCGTAAATTTACCAATTCGCTCTAACTCCCTAAGTTGTTCTTTTTTAATTTCTTCCATTTTTAATTGTTCTTCTTGGACCAACATTTGTCTATTAATAAGATTATTTTCTTTTTCTTCTAAAGAAGTTTCCCTATTCTGCAAAGCCAAATCACGCCTATCAATATTATTTTCTCTTTGTAATAAGCGATGTTCTGTACTTCTTATTTCATCCTTCTTTTCTTTAAAATAATTATTCGCATCATTTCTTATTTTATTTGATTCAGCTTTTGCCTCATTTAAAGATTCTCTTTTTAATTTCTCAGCTTCATTTTTAGCAACAAGAATAATCGAATCTGCTTCTTTTTTATCTTTCTTTTCCTTCAAATATTTTATTAAAATTATAGTGCCAATTCCTATAATAAGACCAAGAATAAACATTAAAATGGAGAGAAGTAAATTATTTCCTTCCATATATACCTCCATTTTCATTTTATATAGAATCAATTTAATTTAAACCCTATAACCTTATTTTATATTTATTCTTCCCTATTGTCAAGTATCAATTTAACCCCGTACAGTTCATACCTTTAAAAATAATACTTAACTATTTTAGATTTTTTTTCATAAAACAACAAAATCGTGATATAATTTAAAAGAAAAGAGGTGCTATATGCCTAGTTCAATGACTCATGCCTACTACGCTCAAAACGTATATGAAAAATTAAATGATAAATCCAAAAATAGAATTAAAAATAGTGTCGATAACTTAAAATATTATGCTCAAGGACCAGACAGTTACTTTTTCTATAATCTCATTATGACCAAAAAAGGCAAACAAATAAGAGATTTTGGTTCCTATATGCATAGACATAATGTACAAGATTTTTTTATTAATACAATTGACTATATCTACCAAAATAATTTAAAAAACAATCCTGAAGTCATGGCATACCTATACGGTTTTATATGTCATTTAATATTAGATTCCACAATTCATCCTCTAGTTTTCTACAAAACAGGAATATTTAATAAAAAAGATAAAAAAACATACAAATACAATGGATTACACTACGAAATGGAATACTTTATAGATATTTATATGATATATCAAAACGAAAAAATCGAAGCCAAATACTTTAAATTATCCAAATACTTTCATAAAATAAATAATTTAGATAATGATTTAAGTAAGTTAATAGATACAACATTTAAAAAAACATTTAACTTAGATAACATGTCTAAATATTACTTAAAATCAATAAAAGATTTAAGATTGTTTTTCAAATACTACAATTATGATCGCTTTGGAATCAAAAAATTAATATATCAAATATTTGATTTTATAGCTCCACAAAATGTAAGAAGAAAAAAACCTTTATCATTTAATATAAAACATAATCAAAAAATTCACTACTTAAACCTAGAAAAAAACACATGGAATCACCCTTGTAATATAAATGAAACTTACGATTATTCATTTATTGAATTATATCGAATTAGCATTGATAAAGCTGTACATATAATCAATCAAATAAATGATATATTAGATAACTATAACATAGATAAAATTAAACAATTAATTCCAAACACTTCTTATATAACAGGAAAAGACTGCAATAGTAAAGAAAAAATGTATTACTTTGAATTCTAAGTAATGCATTTTTATTTACTAAAATAATTTATCACCCCTAAAACTATATTCCTAGCAAGTATTGCTTGATAATTACTATCCTTCAATTTATACCTATCATTACTATTAGTAATAAAACCACTTTCGATTAAAATACCAGGAACATTAATCTTATGATACATAAAATAACCATTTTCCCGTTTTATTTCTCTAACAGTTTTTAAATTACTTTTCAATGTTTCATTCATAATCTCAGCCAAAATCTTATTATTAGGATTAATATCATCATAAAATATTTGTAATCCACTCCATTTTGTCGAAGAATAAGCATTTAAATGGATAGAAATATACATATCACACTTACTCTCATTAATTAAATTAGCTCTTTTTAATAAATCACTTTGTTTTCTTTTCTTAGCATCAATAGAAGCCAAATCATAATCATCATCCCTAGTAAGTAAAACTACTGCTCCCATTTTTTCCAATTCAAATTGTAACTTCTTTACTATATCTAAATTTATATCTTTTTCATACACATTATCATATATAGCCCCAGGATCTTTGCCACCATGGCGAGTACCCCTTTAAACAAGGAACTAATCTAATCTAATTAAATTGAATTCTATTTCAATATCTCTTGTGTTAGTTTCAGGATTTATTTCACCAATCAATACTTGTTCTATAAATTCATCAACAATTTCTTTTGTTAATTTATCAATATGTTTATATTTTTCGAAAACTTTTTTACTTGTTTGAACTTTTTCTTCATTTGTTTTAATATTTAAAAGCTCATTATTTATTACTTCGATTCTTTTCTTATATTCTTCTATTTCTTTACTAAATTTCTCTCTTAACATCATAAATTCATCTTGTGAAATAATTCCTTCTAATTTATCTTCATATATTGACTTATAATAATCATTTTTTTTATTTATTTTTGTATTCAATTCTTCTTTTTCTTGTTCGAAGATTTCTTTTTTTGAAATAGAACTAGAGTTTAAAGATTTTTTTTGAATTGTATATAATCTATCTAACTCATCAATATTATAATATATATCTAACTGTTTGTTAATCTCATCAACTATAATTTTTTCTAGCACATCACATCTTATTGAAGCATTATTATTACACTTATGATTAGCAAGTCTTACACCCTTACATTTTAAATATGGTGTTTTACCCTCTGATGTTTTATATAAATTTCTAGTGAATATTTGATGACATTCTTTACAATATACTTTTCTGCTTAACATATAAACTTTGCCCGTTCTAGTTACTCTAGTCCTCGTCTTAAATTTACATTGAACAGCATTCCAAGTATCAACATCAATAATTGGTTCATGAGTACCATAACTATATGTCCATTCATCTTTAGGTTTATTTATCTGTTTATGATTCTTATAACTAACATATGTCTTTTTACCTTGAACTAAGTTTCCCATATAAACTTCATTTCTTAATATTCCATAAATAGTATCTTGACACCATTGTGTTCTCATTCCATATTTAGCACTTCTGCAAACATATTTACTTCCATTTTCTTTTTTATAATTACTTGGTGTTAATATTCCTCTATCATTTAAATTCTTTGCAATTTTATAATATCCCATGCCACTTTTATACATTGAAAAAATTTCTTTTACAATCTCAGCAGCAATTGGATCAATTAATAGTTTATTTTTATTATTAGGATCTTTTTTATACCCATATGGTGCAAATGAACCTAAAAACAAACCATCTTCTCTTTTATTTTGTAATGACCTTCTAACATTATCAGATAAATCTTCTAAATACCATTCATTAACTAAACCATTAATTTGTCTTGACTTTTTATTACCTGCAACATCTGTATCTGCATTATCAACAATGCTTACAAATCTAACTCCCCATTCAATGAATTTATTATGAATATATCTCTCAACAACTTCCATATCCCTTGAAAATCTTGCTTGAGTTTTACATAATACAATATCCACTTCTCCTTTTTCGCATTCTTCAATCATTTTGTTAAAGCCTGGTCTGTTATTATCAGTACCAGAATAATCATCATCACTATATATGGCAACTACTTCCCAACCTTGTTCAAGTGCATGTTTTAGTAACATACTCTTTTGATTTGCAATTGATTCACTATCATCATTTTTATTTTTCTTATATCTATCTTCATCGGAAAGTCTAACATATATTATTACTCTCTTCGGTCCAATTCTTTTAACTTTTGTTATTGACATGAGAAACACCTCCTTTCAGCGATAATTCTATAGTATTTTTATAATTTAATTAAATGTGTAAATATTAAATTTGTAGTCTTGACTTTTTAGCTTGTAGATTCTTTTTCCTGTAAAATAATAATTCTTAATAATTTCTCATTAAAAATTTTTATCAATTCTTCTTTTGTATTATTATTAGTTTTTATAATTGACTTAACATTATATTTAATTTCTTCTTTCAAAACAATCACCTTTTAAAATATATGCTTATAACCCTTAAATATTTTTTTCTAATCATAATTAGACATATTATTTATTAATTCAATTCCGTATTTAAAGGTCGGTTTTTTATCAAATGTCTTTTTTAAGTCAATATTATTATCTACACTATCATTTAAAACTTTTGCTACTTTAATCAAAGCAAGTTTCATACTCTTTTCACTTACCATCATTTCTGTTTCATAAATCATTTTTATTTTTACATTATATGTTTTTGTTCTCATATATTAATTCTCCTTATCATTTATTCCAAAAGTATTTAAAAGTGCTTTATTTACTGCTATCTGTTCCTTATAACTAATACTTGCAAGATATTGTTCTAACCTTTCTTTACTAATCGATCTAATATGCTCTATTAATACTACTGAATCATATTTTAAATATCTTCTAGATTTAATAGAAACATGACTACACATATAAAACTTTTTATTAATAAGTTTTGTTATCGGTGCAACTATAACTGTTGGGCAATTTTTTGTACCCTTATTACTTTGAATAATCAAAACAGGTCTTTTACCACCTTGTTCATTACCAATAATCGGATCAAGGGTTGCATAATATATTTCTCCTCTTAACACTTGTTTCATTAAATACCTCCATTTTAGGCAAAATAAAAAGACCTTTAAGGTCTTACTAAAAAATATCTTTGCTATTTTATTTACAAATAATGTAGTCGCTATAATCAAAATTTAAAGGTAAAGATTCATCATAATCAAAATTCTCATTTGCCATTACCTCCATATGAAATGTTAATACTATTCTTATAATACAACTATTAACAAATGGTATAACACCACATCTAGATCTTTGCATAATTTTAGACAGTTGATATTCTGTTTTCTCATTTATAAACTTTTCAGTAAAGCATTTCTTTTCATCTGCATTCATAATCTTCATCATAGCAGTTATTTTTTCATTCATAAAACGATATTCAGCCACTTCATCTATTTTCCTATCAATACTATCCATTTGATGATTCTCTCTAGGTAAAGAGCATGAATATATAGGTTCATATCTTGAAGTTATTCTTATTGTGGGTTCATTAGGATATTTATTCTTTAACCTCACAAAATGGTGCATTATCTTTAATGCAATTTGAGTACACATTTCTAAATTATACTCACTTATAAATGCTTTACTTAGAATATCATTATCTAGATATTCATAATTTTTGTTATCTTCATCATTCATTTTGATCTTATCCCCCTATAGCAAAGAAAAAGGAAAATCATTTTTTAGGGCAAGAAACCCCATTTTTGATTTTCCTTTGAAAATTAATTGAAAATATTTATTGTTAGATTTAATAAAATTACTATCATCACATGCAAATTTTAAGTATATATTACTCTTAAAAGCGATATGTTCTCGCATAACATCACCTCTTTACCAAAAAGAAGAAGCCAAACCGATACTACTAATAATAATAGAAATTGGTACTGCTTCTTCTACTTAATAACTAAAAACTAAATTTTTCTAAAAACTTGTTTACTATTCTAACACTATTTTTTTCAATGTCAATATTTTCTAGCAAATTTTGCCAAACAAAAAACAAACTAATATATGGGATACTTTCCTCCTCCCACAATTAATTCATTTTACTACATTTTACCACTTGACACAGAATAATCAATAAAATTATTGTCCAAAAGGATATAAATACAAAAAACTTTCATCTAATTTCGTCTATTTTTGTCTAAATTTGAATATCTCTATTTTTAGGGCATATTTTTATCTAAATCATCATTAATTATTTCTAGTATTTCCTTTTCTTTTTTTTCGGATATTATTTTATACAATTCATTATACTTACTATCTACCTTATGAAAATCACTATCTTGATATAATAAAACATTATCTAATACCCTACTACCATCATTACTTTTATTTATAGCCATTACACATGTCCTATATAAATATTCAGAACTTATTTCATTATTATTATTTTCTTTAATACTAGGTACTCTTATCATATATACACAATAATTTGTATCCTCAAAAGTCCTATTATAAATATGAACTATATTATTACCTTTATCATATTTTATTCTACCAAGTTGTTTTAAATATTCAACTTGCTCTTCTTCAATCATTTTATATTTGCAACATAAATTATTATCCATATCATTAGTTGAATTACATTTAAGTGATTTTTCATACAACATTTTAAAAGATATATCTTGCATAACATCACCTCATTAACTTATTTACTACTATTATAACACCCTAAAAAAAGATATAACACTATAATTTTTCCATTAACCATTCATTAAGATTACTTAAAGACTCATGAATCTTTGGTAATAATATTGCTTCCATAATAATTAGAACAAACAATAATAAAAACATTACATCAGAAGCAATACCTCCACTCATCACACTTATTTGAAAGTAAGGATCAATTCCCATAATCCTAGCTAATTCAATTCCTAAGTTTTGACCTATTATTATAGTTTCAAAATTTAACATAAATAAAAAATAAATTAAAACAGAATATAGCATACATATTATAAATTCTCTTAAATTCATAGTTCCTCCTCTTACAAATTACTACAAATATAGTATATCACCAATTATCGTTATTGTGGGGCATTTTACTAATATTTTCTCTTTATTTGAGAAAATTATAATTAGGTGATACTTATGAATTGTGAACATCTTATATTTATGAGAGATAATCTAGACTTAAGTCAAAGAGAAATGGCAGAAAAACTTAATGTTTCAAAATCTACTTACGCTAGATGGGAAACTTGTGAAAACATTATTCCGCTCAAGCATTTAATTAATTTTTGCAACTTAACCAATAATACATTAGACTATGCCATTGGTCTTACCGATAAAAAGGAATCCTTAAATAATAAAATCAAAATCAATAAATATTTAATTGGAATCAATATAAAAAATTTAAGACTTAAACAAAATTTATCACAAAAAGAGTTTGCTAAGTCAATAAATACAACACAATCTGTTATATCTGCATATGAAAATGGTCATACCTTAATTCAAACTTCATTCCTATATGACATATGTAATAGATACAAAATTTCTTCTGATAAAATTATATATTAAAAGATTAAAGCTTTTAGTTTTAATTTTTTTATGTGGACTTAGTTAAGTCCTTTTTTATTTAATAATAATCGCTTACCATACTATATTTGTTAAAACCACATTCGATAAAATCCATTATTCAATTTTTTATTACATAAAAAGAGCAATTATGATTTGCTCTTTAAATAAGTTTCTACAACATTTGATATTCTAAAAAATTCCAATTCTAGTTCATGAAAATTATTAAGCACATATTCTTGATCATTTTCTTTACTTTTCATTTCGTGATTGTAAGATAATTCAGCAAGTTTATCAAATCCAAAATATTTTGAATCGCTTTTTAATGCATGAACTGCTATTGCATAGTTTGGCATATCATGTCTTAATTTAAACAATTTTAATTGTTCAAATTTATTTTGAGATTCTTCAAACCAATCAGATAACATATCATTATACGTTTCTAAATCACCCAAAAGTTCTATACCCTTTTTATAATTGACATTATTTTCTAACAAATAATTTTCATCAATTATTTTATTTGATGTTTCATCAGAAATAACTTCAATTTCTTCTTGATCTATAATTGAATTATTCACTTGAGATTTTTCTTTTTCACCTTTGGTCAACATATCACTATTATTAAACACAATATCTAATTTTTGTTTTATTTGTTCTTTATTAAATGGTTTTGCTATATAATCAACAAATCCTTCACTTATATACTTCTCTTTGGCACCTGCTACTGCATCAGCTGTAAGAGCTATTACTGGAATTTTAAAATTAGAATTTTCTTTTAATTTTTTTATTGCTGTTTCACCACTCATATTAGGCATCATTATATCCATTAAAATCAAATCATATTCATTTCCAACAACAACTTTATTCAAACATTCAAGTCCATCATAACATTCATCAATTTCAAAATCAAAATCTGAAATTGCTCTTCTTGCTACTTTAATATTTAATTTATTATCATCTACTATTAATATTTTTCTATGTCCATAATCAATATTAGATGTTTTACTTTCTTCAACTTTATTATTTAATAATTTTGATGCTGTATCCATCATTTCTTTTTCAGTCATTGGTCGTTGAAATTTGCTAACTTTTTGTGGAAGATTTATTACAAAAATTGAGCCTTTTCCAAATTGACTACTTACATTAATTGTTCCACCCATCATTTCAGTTAATGCTTTAGTTATTGCAAGTCCTAGTCCGGTTCCTTCAGTAGTAGTATTTTTTTCAATATCTAATCTTTCAAATTTTGTGAATAATTTTGATATATACTCCTTTTTTATCCCTCTTCCTGTATCTTGACACGTAATTATTAAATTAGATAATCTCTTATTATAATCATTAACACATTTAACATTTAAATTAATTTCACCTTGTTCTGTATATTTAATTGCATTTGTTAAAATATTATTAACAATTTCTTTTACGTGAACTTTATCACCTATTAATTCATAAGGCAAATCATCTGCTATGTTTAAATTAAATTTAATATTCTTCTCACCAATTCGAGTTGTAGTAACTTTACACATACTTGTTATACTTTCTCTAAAATCATAAGGGTTTTCTACAATTTCTAGTTTTTCAGATTCTATCTTATTTATATCAAGTATGTTTCCAACTATCTCTAGTAAAGTTTGTGATGCATTAATAATATCATGTGAATTTTCTATTACTTCAGGAGGGCATTTATCTTCATAAGATAAATTGTCTTCTGACAAACCAACAATAGCATTTAAGGGTGTTCTTATTTCATGAGACATACTAGATAAGAAATCACTTTTAGCACGATTAGCTTTTTCTGCCTGATCTTTTGCTAATGACATTTGTGCTAATAATTTTAAATCTGGATTTTCTATTGTAAAATACATTATCAAACAAGTTATAACCATGGATGGATTGATTATAAAATTAGCACTTGGAATATAGAATTGAATTATAGTAATTGCAATTCCTTCTAATATTAATAAAATAATCGGAATATACTTTTTATTTTTTAAACGTTTAAAATCAATTAAACAAAAAATTATAAGCATTGTATAAATTATACCAAATAACAAAGATGTATAATCCATAGCTAATCCTTTTGTCATCAAACCAGTATCAGCCATAAACGTGTCTAATGGTAATAATGATATAACTATAATATTGAAAACAATAAAAATTAAATATACAAGCATATTTCTACTTCTTTTTTCTTCTTTATAAAATCTTGATATATTATATGTATAAAAAACAAACATAGACAACGTAGTAATTAATCCCATCAAATATAATTTATTAAATATTATTATCATCAACTTCTGATTAACTATATTAGCATCTAACAAAAAACCTAATGTAATACCAGTAACAATAGTAAAAAAAGACACTATCAATAACCATCCGTATGTATTATCTTCAATACTATGTAATCTTTTTTTACTAAAAAATATGACCATAAGTATTGTCAAAATTATTAAAGCAAAAATATTTAACATACTATAAGCAACGTTCATTATATCATCTCCAATTATATACATTATACCACAAAGTTGAATTGATTATATTGTTTTATTAATAAATAATGTTTTTTTCATCAATGTGTAGTTTTAAAACTATAATCATAATAATACAAAAAAATCTACAAACTAAGCCTAATTTGTAGATTCTTTATTATTTTTTCTTTATCATTTTTTTATTTTTTGGTGGGAATATTTGAATATTACCTATTGAAATATTTGTTTCTTCTAAAACAACTTCTATCTCATCTCCCGTAATTCCTTCATTAATTATTGCATTATAATCTATTTTTGCCATCTTTGTTTGTGGTAATTCTTCTTTAAATTTAAACATTGTTGGAATTTGTCTTGATGAAACATTAGAGTTTTTAATAAAATACTTATTTAAAATTTCATTAACAAATTCGCACTTTTCGCTATCTCCAAGTTCTTCTTTTGAATTTAAAACTATTGTAGCCATACTCATGTTTCCCATTTTTTCTTCATCAAAATATGGAGATACTACACAATATTTAATTCTTGAATCTTGTTTTAACATATTTTCCAACTCATATGGCTTAACTTTGAAACCATCAAATCTTGTAAACGATCTATCTTTTCTCTCCAAAAACTCCATTACTCCATCACGATTCATTTTTGCTATATCTCTTGTCAATATAAAATCCATACCATCATACTCATAATGAGGTACAATTATTTTTCCATCTAAAACACCAGATGTTACTGTAGGACCAGAAATTATTAGTTCACCTTCAATTTCATCTTGTCCGTCTTCAAATTTAATTAATCTTTTTGTTTCCGGATCAACAATTCCATATGTCATACTTGGCATTGGAATACCCATAGTGTGTGGAATATTATACTCATCAATAGAAAATGATGCACAACCACATGTTTCTGACATTCCATGTCCTTTTGTAATTTTACTCTTACAATTATGAACTTTTAAAAATTCATTTACAGCAATTTCATCTTGATATTCCATAGTATCTCCACCATAGGTAATCATTTTTAAAAATTCTAAATCTACATTTTTTATATTTTTATCTTTCATTAAATTTAAAAACCAAGTAGGAGTTCCAATTATTATTTGAGGTTTATATTTTTTTATTAATTTTCCTAAATTTGATGGAGAAAACTCAGGTATCTGTATTAAATTATTACCATGACACAATCCTGCATGTGTAACATCAACTACTCCATAAGCTGCAAAATAAGGTAACATGTGTAATGCCTTATCGCCTTCATTCATAACCATGTTAGCACCAAATGTTTGATGCACATATGAATTTAAATTATCATTGGTTAAAGGAATTGCCTTTGGTTTAGGACTACTTGTTCCGGATGTATGTACTATTAAATCTAATTTATTTGGTTCATATCCCATTTTTTCAAACCTAACGTATTTGGAATCTCGTACAAGATTTCTATAATCTATAACTTTAATAATGGAATCTTTCCTTGCTTCTTTAATTAATTCGTCCATTTTCTTCATATTTGCTAATTTATTTCTTAGACCTTTTAAACCTTCAAAATTAGCTGTCTCTAACATATAATTTGCTGTTGCCTTTAAATCCATAGAATCAGATGCTGAAACTACAACTATATTTTCAATTCCTAATTCTTTTAATTCTTTTTCAATTGGTTTTATCATAGCAAGATAGCATTGGTCTAAAGCAATTATATAATTTGCTTTTTCCTCAATAAATAGATCTAAAATTTTTTTTGCACTAATTTTTAAATCTACACTATCTGGTCTAGGATCTACATAATCTGCTACTGCTCCTATTTGTGTTGTTCCATACATTAAATATGCTGTTTCTGGAATATTTGGCATTAAATACATTATTCTATCATTCTTTTTTATTCCTAAAGATGTTAATGCCTTAGAAGCAAAATCAATATTCTCATATAATTCACCATATAACACTTTTTTACCAAAATAACTTAATGCAGTATAATCTTGAATATTCTTTGTTTTTTCTTTCATATAATCATATATTCCGGCATTAGGATTTTTTCTTTTTAAAAATTCACTATCATAATATTTTAACCACATTTTATCTTTATGTGGATATCCAGTTTTTAATTCTTCCTTCATATAATTATCACCCCTTAAATTTAAGGCATATAATAGCACAAAACGTTAATCTTGTCAAAATCTTATTTTATTATATATATACATATAACTATAGTATAAACTAAAAGCAAAATTTTTTCAAAATTTATAATTTTAACATTTCAAAAAGATACCAGTAATAACCAGTATCTAATATCGTTTATCAAAAAAATATATAACAATTATGATAGCAAGTATACCACTTAATCAAAACAAATAATATTAAATTTTGAAGTCATACCTAATTTTATTGATACCATTAAATTCAGTATCCCATTGGTACGAATATGGGCTAATATTTTGAAACATTAGCTTATCACCTTTTTTTAATCTTCTTGCTTTAGTTTCTAAATAAATATCTGTTTCACAACATGAGCAGCCATAAAAAACAGTATCTACAAGTTCATTTTTTGTTTCTTCATGATAAATGGGGTAAGCCCATCTTTGATTTGCCATTTTAGAAAAATTCAAAGTAACAGTTTGGCTCATTTTATTATCTCTTACGTCTATTACTTCACAAAATAATTTTCCACAATCTTTAAAAAGAAAATCACCTGCTTCAACAATAATATCAATATGTGTTGGTGTGATGCTACGAATTTCTTGCAAATATTCAATACCATTTTTAAAGCTCAAATCTTCTAAATGCCCTCCAATATCAATACATTTTAAATTTGGAAAAGAAGATATAATTTTTTTTACCTCATCTAATATGTCATTACATTTTTCGCTATCTTTATGATCAGAATTATGCAAATGAATATAGGTCAATTCTTCTTTTATAGAACTACTTAGTAGAGTATAATCTTCGCCAAATCTGCTTTTATCAAATTTTTCATTACCATTTAAATTAATTCTTAATCCCTTACCTTTTAAATAAGAACTTAAGTTATTTGCTACAATTTTTATATTTTTATAATTAATGGATTCCATCTCATATGACATTGGACTACTACAACTCAAAAAATGTCCATTCAAATACTTTTTTATTATATTGTACTCATTTATATTTGATATATCAAAACCATATTCATGCTTTGAAACAAGTTCTAAAACCTTTTCATTATTACAACACTTTACAGGAAAAATAAATTTAACATTTGGAATTTTAGTTTTTAATTCTTTCAAATTATCTTCAAATTTTCTTAAATCAAATTCTACATAAGCACTCATAAAATTACTCCATATATTTTGCTACTTCTTTTTTTTCATCCTCACTATATGATAAATCACTATGTTCATTATCGTATATATCTATCCCAGCTTTTAAATAAACATCATCTGTATTAATTACAATTGCATCCTCTACATTATAACCTAACATTTCTACTGCCTCGTTTATTTCATCTGCTGTTGGACCTTCAATCTCCACGTATGGATTTAACATAGGCCATTTGTCAATAACAATTTCTGTATTTTTATAATCATATGCAATTCTCATCTTTATTTGATGTCTTGCAAAAAAGTAGCCTAAATCTTCTAAAAATGCTTTACCTGTTTCAATGTCAGGAACATTAAACTCCAATTCTTCAACAGCATCTAGTTCATATTCCCCTTTACTATCAACAATTTTTTTAATTGTAATAGTTGTTTCATCACCGGTTTGTCTTAATCTTATCCATTTGCTGAAATTATCTTCCGTTTTTTCCATCAATTTTATTAATTTTTCAGATAGTAGATTATTATAATCACAATTACTACTATTAATATAATCTAATATATCATCACAGCCTAAAACATCATTTATAGTTTTAATATCCTCTTTATCAAAGCATGGTTTTATTTCTTTAATCAATTTTAAAAAACCTCTATTATCATTATTGTTTATCATTTCATCAATATATTTTTTGTAAAAGCCATCCACAGTTAACAAATCATACGTATAAACATCTTGTATATATTTTCCCTTTGGTTCTATTCCTTTTTCATGTAATGTGTTTTTAATTTTCATTACATCAACATTCAACAATTTAATTTCTCTTTCAATTTGTCCCATAATTAGTTCCTCCTCTTTATATTTCATATTATATCACATTTTTAAAATTTTTTTTATTCTACTATTCAAATTAAACTTTTTTATTCAATTAGAAAACATATATATCATTTATTAAAAAAATACCATTCAATATATATTTTTCTTTATTTATTTTTGGTATAATGTGGGTATGGAGGAATTTATATGAGCTTTGAAGAACTTTTAAAACTTGCAAAAAAATCATCTAAAGAAATAATTCTAAATAACAAATCATCATATGGTAAAGTAGCTGTTGCATGTATCACAAGCAAAAATAATATATATACAGGTTTATGTTTAAAAACAACCTGTAATGTAGGTTTTTGTGCCGAGACAGCTGCTATTGCCAAAATGTTAGATAATAATGATACAAAAATAACAAAACTAGTAGCTGTTTATAATGGCAATGAAATTATATCACCATGTGGAAAATGCCGAGAGCAAATCTACCAATTAAACCATGATAATTTAGATTGTGAGATATTATTATCTGATAGAATTGTAAAATTAAAAGAGTTGCTCCCAGAAATTTAACTTTTACTTAATTACAAATATACGGTATGGGAATGGTCTAAAATATTTTTTAAAGTCAAATGGAATTTGATATTTTCTTAAAAAATGGCATGACTTTTCTTCAACAATTGTACCACCTGCTTTTTTTATTATATCTCTCCAAAATTTAATGCTTTTAAATCTTTCATCTCCGTACATTGCTTCATCATCATTAAAATATTTAGTTGGTATTCCAACAATAACAGTTTCTGCAATATGTAACTGTTTTTTTATTGTTAAAATTATATCATTATCAGAAAAATGTTCTAAAACTCCATTACTGAACGAAACATCAAATTCTTTTTCTTTAAAATTAAGTTCTAAAATTGAATCTTGTTTAAATTTTGGTTTATTTTTTGCTCCATATTCTTTTGCTATTTTTTTTGACAAACCAAGTATTTCCTTATCAATATCAATTGCTGTTACATTATAATCTAATGAAGCCAAATAAGTTGATAATATTCCAGTTCCACACCCTGATTCAATAATTTTCTTGTTTGGAGAATATTTTTTTATCAAATTGATTAAATTTTTTTTTGTAATTATTTTATCATTAACATAATTTAGCATTGTTCCTTTTTCATCAATTTCATTTAAGTATATTTCATACCAAGACTTTTTTTTCACCTTAATCAACTCCATCTAAATATTTTTTTACCGAATCATTTAATGCATTACCAACAACTTTATCTTCTCCATTTTCAGTAATAACAATATCACCATTAGCTAAAATTAAGATATATTTTTTTTCCATGTCTTTTTCTATTCTAGTATCGATTTGTTCTATCTTTGAATTACTTTTTATATATTTTATTATTGACTCGTACTTATCCATACCTATGTCAAATAAATCTTTATTTTTTTTAGCTAATTCTCTCAAAGGCATAAATTTAAAAATTCTCCAACTATATATTTTATAGTTATTTAAAAATTCAACCATTTCATAAAAAGTATCAGCATTATTTTTACATATAACACTATTAATTCTAATTTTTACATTATAATTTTTATATGATATATAGTCCAATATATCCTTTATTTCATCATAATGTTTTCTTCCTCTACCTAAGTTATCATTTATATCACTATCAACCGAATCAATAGATAACGTTATACTATCAACGTATTTATATATCCTATCAATTTTATCATGTGTTAATAATTTACCGTTAGTTATTATTTTATTTTTTATGCCATATCCATATGATTTTTCCAATAATTTTTCTATATTTTTTACTAAAAGTGCTTCTCCACCAGTCCATGTAATACTAGTTACACCAGAATTCTTTAAATTTTCTAATATTATTGTTTGTTCTTCTGTTGTTAAATCGTTGATATTTAAAAATCTATGGCAATACTTACATGCTTGATTACATCTAGCTGTAATATTCCAACATATTTCTTTTTTAATCATTTTATTCTCCTTGCAAGTAAATATCCAAATCTATGAAAATGATCTTTTGTGCAATCAACATGTGCTCCTTCAAATGATGGACTATGATTTTCTCTGAATGAAATAATTTCCCAATTTGAATCAAAATAATTTATTATCTCATTTTTTCTATAAAACTTTTCTCTTGGAAAATTTATTTCATCTTTTTCATCTATTGCCATCATGTAATCGATATATAAATATCCATCTTTATTAACAATATCTTGTAATTTAATTGTTTTATCTTTTAATGAAAAATCTTTGTTTGCACTATAATGTAAAGAACAGCTTGTAAAAACAACATCATATTTTTCATTGGGAACATTCCTATAAAAATCCCTTTTTTCAATTGTGGCATATTTAGTAAGGTTTTCTTTTTCTAATCGTTCAACAATTCCATAAACTCTTTTATTTTCTAATTTATAATTTTTAGAAATAAAATCTGGTTTATAATCATATTTTACCTTTTTATCTACTATTGGAAAATCCTTATAGCCACCATACAGTGCAATATCATCAATATCATATCCTGTTACCTTAATTTTTTCTCTTGCAAATGGCATTAAAAATTTTCCATCTGAACACCCAACAATACATGCTGAAAAATTAGTTCCCCATTTTTCTTTTGCTAGATTTATCAATTTATATAATCTAGTTGGTGGGTTTCCCCAAATACTTTTCGTCTTCATATTATTCCTTTCCTTCTAAAATATTGCATTCATATGAATTTTTCCAATATGAATATTTTTTTAAATTGTTATAATAGTTTTTTTGTTTAAAACATTCAATATATATATTCAAGTCGTTTATTGTCTCATTAGATACTACATATCTAAATTTTGTAGTTGATGCTAATTTTACTTTTGAATAATCATTTAAAATTGGTTCTCTATTAAGAATATATCTATAATCATCATTACAATATATTTCAAAATCTAAATTTTTGTCTTCATTTTTTATTTCTTTTAATTTAGATTGATTATTAATACAATTTTTACATCCAAATAAATGTCCAAAGCAATTTCTAGTATAAACTAAAGGCAATCTACCTGCTATTATTGCTTGATTGCTAATATCATTAAATATTAATTTATTTCTCTCATATGATAGTTCTGGTGATAAGGTAAATTCTTCTATTCCATTATCTATTAAATATTTTAATGTTTTCTTATTCCATACATAAACAGTATAATCAATTAATTTTTTCTTGAATCTCATACTTTTACACAAGTAAATTTGTGAAAATCTGGTAAACATAATTTCTTTATTTTCTAAAAGTTTTATATATTCGTCTAACTTTTCACTTTTCCAGTTAAACAATGGCAATTTATAAATTATTCTATCACTGTATTTATCAACAATTTTTTGTATTTCTTTTAATTTATTAACAGTCTCTATATCATATATTATCTTTATGAATGGATCATCAATAAATTTTTCTATCACATTTTCATTTTTTGTTTCTAAATACATTTCACTTATCACTAAATCATTAGATGAAATATCAGTATTATTAATTTTACAATCATTAATAATGTAATCAAATAACTCTTTATATGTATTTTTATTAATAAGTATTTTCTTAGAATTATATCTTTTATACTTAATTTTATATATATTTATACTTGAGTTCATCTTTTCAATATTATAAATAAATTTGTCTAAATCAAATTCTACTAGATTTTTTTCTTCGCCATAAAATGTATTACCATCTCCTTTATAATTCATATAAAGAATTTCTTGTACTACATTTTTATCACTTATTTGTAAGTCTATACACAAATTCTTTTTATTTATAATATAAGGCTTTTTTAACTCAGTAAAAATATACATTACATTTTCGTTCATATAATCAGTAGAAAACTCAATAGGCTTATCATCCTTATATAATACGCACACATCATCATTATTAATATTTTCTAATTCCATTGCTTTCATAAATGGTTTAGTTCTTGAATTAATATCTTCATATAAACCATTGTTTTTTACATTAACTCCAAATAAATATCCAGCATTCCTTTTTGATTTTATTCCATTATTAATTTGGTTAAGAATTTGCTTGATTTCTTTAGGATTTCTTCTTCTTCCTTCCAATTTTAGACAATCAATACCATCTAATTTACTTATCAAATTAATACAATCCATATCCGGAACATATAAGTAATTACCCTTTTTATTATCAATTGAATAAATGTCTCGGCATGTAATAATACACTTACCTCTATTTCCTCCGCCACCATTTATTAATGTTCCAAAAAAACATAATCCAGAAAAACTTAGGCATTGTGATCCCCATATAAAACACTCTGTCTCTATATCAGTATTTACTTTAATTTTATTTAACTCTTCTAACGTAAGTTCCCTTGACAGAATTGCTCTTTCTCCGTTTAATGTTTTTATAAAATCTATATCGTCTAAATTATGAATTCCAAATTGTGTAGAAAAATGTAATGGAACTTGGGGAAATTCTTTATAAAGTTCATTAATTAATCCAACATCCGTTACAATAAAAGCATCTGGTAATTTATTATTTTTTAAAAAATTTATTACTTCAGAAATTTCTTCATCTAGCATTAAAATATTTAATGTTAAATAAAATTTAATACCATTTTTATGTAATTCATCAATTAAATAATTATATTCTTCTGTTGTGAAATTAATTGCTTTATTTCTGGCATTCCACTTCTTTAATCCACCGTACACAGCATTTGCCTTTTCATCAATAGCAACCTTTATATGTTCAAGATTACTTGCTGGGCTTAATATTTCCATAGTAACTCCTTTATTTTGTTTTTTTCAAAACTGGTCCTTTTTCTTGAGTTTGTTCTTCTTCTAGCTCACTTTGTTTTGATTTAATTTCAACATTAAAGATATTATCTTGTACCTTATAACTTGATTTTTCGCCAACTTTCTTATGATAAATTGCTACTCCAAGTGGGCTATTGATAGAAATTTCTGGAATTTCTTTTGAAAAATCTGGATTAGTACCAACAAGCTTAAATGTATTTGTCTCTGTATCATCTTCTGAAAAAATGGTTTCTACAACTACTATATCACCAATATCTACCAATTCTTCATTCCCAATATTTTCTATAATTTCTATATTTTCTATTTTTTGTTTCATTCTTGCAATTTCTGACATTAATGCTCTTTCTTTTGCCTCTGTTTGATATAATGTTGGATTATCATGCCAATTATCACCTTGATATATTGCATCTGTTCCTTTATACAATCTTACTGCTGATAATTCCTTTTCTTTCTTTTCTAATTCTTTTAAATAATCTTCATACCCTTTTTTATTTAATTTTAACTTTTCTTCATTCATCTTAATTCCTTCTTTCCTTTTTATAAAAATATATTAATATTATAATCTTTTAAAATAAAATTGTCTAAATTCTCTTTTTTATTAATCTTTTATTATTTTGCTTTATTTCCAAGATTGTTGTATCAACTGCTTTATTAACTTCATCTAAACTCTTATCGTCGGTATCTATAACAACATATGGCAAATTAAATTTTTCTAAAAAGTAAATCATTTTATTATAACCATCGTCTAATTTATCAATATCATATAAATCCGGATCATTAGGATTTCTTTTTTTTATTCTATCAATTCTAGTTTCTGGCTTAGCGTAAAGCAGTATTGTTAAATCTGGGACTCCAGAGCATTTTATTAATGCATCAAATATTGGTTCACTATCTAAATCTCCATTCCAATAATAATTTGAAACTAAATGTCTATCAATAACTACATCTTCATTTTGAAACATTCTAGCAGCATATATATTTCCTAAACTAAAATACCAAGACTTGATCATATTATCATTAATATCATACATTTTAGTTGCCACATTCATTAAGTCATTATATTGATTATCAGATCCATCCGAGTAAAAATAATGCAATGGCTTTTCTATAAATTTAAAATTAAATCTATCTCTTATATGCTTTGACACTTCTGTTTTTCCTACTCCATCCATGCCTTCAACTGCAACTATCATGTTATATCACCTCTTTTTCAAATAATATTTTATTCCTTCAGATACTCCTGAATGATTATTGTCATTTGTAGTAACGTAACCTGCCAATTTTTTTGCATCAGAAATACCATTATTCATACAAACGGAATTTCTAAACTTTTTAAACATATTTATATCATTTTCTCCATCACCTATTACTAGCACTTCATCTATAGGAATTTGCAATTTATCTGCTAAATCACGGATTCCAGTTGCCTTTGTATCATTATATTGTCCTATTTCTATATAGTTAATTGTTTTATTTAAAATGTGTTCATATAAATTAGTATTATATTCAGTAATGAATAAGTTATATTTATCTAATATGTTTTTTAAACTTTTTAAATGATTTTCGAGACTATTTTCTGAAACAATTACAATTTTAGTAAATGTATTACAATTTATATATTCTTCTAGATTTTTAATTAAATAGCAATTACTTTTCAAATCATCACTATAATTTTCATTTAGTAAATGGTGTTTTAAATTAAAATAATTCATTTCATCTGAAACTTCACAAAATTCTTGATTTAAATGTATGTATAGATTGTTAGTTTTGCAATAATGGTAAATTTCTAAAACTACTTCTGTTTTTAAAAAAGATATTTTTAATGATACATTATTTTTTATATCTAATATATGACTTCCATTACTAAATACACCATAATCACAGTTTATTTGATTACTAATATATTTTGTCGAAGAAAATTCTCTTGCTGTCGCCAAAGCAATCTTAATATTTTTTGATTTTGCAAGTTTAATTGCATCAATGTTTTCTAATGTAATTGTATTATCGTCACTCAATAGTGTGCCACCTATGTCAATTGCAATTAATGATATTTTAGATTCCATTTATAGTTCTCCTTTCCTGATAAATATTTTATCACAGATTACTTAATTTCAAATTATATTATATTCATACTTCTATAACTTTTAGTTATACATATAATAAAAAAATTATTGTTTTATATAATTTTTTATAAAAAATCTTGCAAGGTTACTTAAATAGTCATCAAAATATAACAAATTTAATTCAAGTTTTGGTAAATTATACTGTGTTTTAAGTTCGCTCAAATCACCATTTTTTAATTCATTTTCAACTGCCTTCTTTACTACATATCCCGATCCTATACCTTTTTTTACAGAACTTATTATTAAATCGGTTGTTTCAACCTCTAATATTACATTAAGTTTTATACCATACTTTTCAAGTTCCTTTTCTAAGTTTTTCCTTATTGAACTTCTTTCGTATGGCATTATATATTTATGAGATGTGAATTCATAATTCTTATTTTTAGTAGAAGTTATTAAGCATGTTTCGAAAGAAGTCAAAGGTTCACATTTCATTTCATTGTTAACAATTGTTATTGGTGAACTATCGATTATAAAATCAATTTTATGTTCCTCCAAATTTTTTATTAATTCGCTTGTACTACCATTTATAATTCTAAAAAGTACATTTGGATGGTCATCCCTATATTCTTCTATAAATTTTAATAGATAAAATGAGGCAATATGTGCAGGAGCACCAATTATAATTAATCCCTTATCCATATTCTTACTATCTTTTATTACTTTTTCTCCTGCAAGTAAATAATTATATGATTTATCAATATATTTTAATAATTCCTTACCATCATTGGTCAATACTAATCCATTTGAATTTCTATAAAATAATTTTGTATCTAGTAATTCCTCCAATTTTTTTATTTGCTTACTTATTGCAGGTTGTGAAATACATAATCGACTAGATGCTTCGACAAATGATTTTGATTTAGAGCATATGTAAAAAATTCTATATAAATTTAAGTTTATATCTGAAATCATATTATCACCTCTTATGTAATAATTTTATAACTGTTAGTTATAATAGTCAAGCACTCTATAACTATTATGTTTCCATACTTTTATAAAAAATCTATCGCATTCGATTAAAATATAAAATAAAAAACACATAAATTTAATTATGTATTTTAATCGTTTTTAAATAATAATTCTATGCTAACATCAAGAGCCACAGAAATGTCATAAATTGTTTGTACTGAAAATGTATTTGCAATCTTTTCAGATTCAATTTGTCTAATATAATCATGTGATAAATCTGCTTTCTCTGCTAATTCAGCTTGTGTCATATTTTTTAGTTTTCTGTATTTTTTTATATTTTTCCTAATCACCTTGTATATATCTGTCTTATTCACACTATCACCTAAAACAATTATCTCATTTTAGGGTAAATAAATATGTGAGTTGTTCACTCACATATTTATTTGTGATATAATATAAATGAATCATTTTTTACGATTCGTCAAAAGTAATGAAGGATCAATATTAAAACCGTTTGCCACTTTTTCTATAGTATCAATTGTTACTTTTCTATTAGTTCTTTCAATTTCACCAATATAGTTGGTACTTAATCCAGATAATTCAGCTAATTTTTCTTGCGATAATCTTAATTGTTTTCTATAATATTTAACATTATCTTTAAATATTTGTCTGAGTGTCATATACATACCTCCACTAATATTATGGTATGATTTTTTTAAAACACTTACAACCAACAACTTTGGTGGATTTTAGTGAGGTGAGTTTGATGAAAAAAACTAATAGATATTTTAAAAATGTAGTAGTAGCTAATATGAATAACATTATAAAAGCTAATAATACCTATTCAAAAAAAGGATTTACTTTATTTTTATGTGAAGATAGAGATGCACTAGAAGTTTCATACAATAATTCAACTTATAATATTAGTGTAGTAAAAAGAAAAAAAGATTTATATTGGCACTTAACACCATATAAAGAAACTTTCTTTGAAACCCTTGTAAACAATCATTTTAATACATTTGAAATGGTATTATGTGCAATACAAGATAATGAAGATATACATAAAAAAGGAGATTTACAATGCAAATAAATTCAACTAAAAAAAATAATTTATTAAAAGTAGTAAGAAGTCAAAGAAACTATGATTATAGTTCATATTTAATTGAAAGACTAATAAAAGAGAAAAGACTAAATTATTTGATTGAAAAAATAGATAATATTAAAGTGAAACTGCATAATTCAAATATTGAAAAAAGAGACTACTTTACGAGCGAAGAGCAATTTATATCTATACTGGATAAATTTATTCACTATTTTAAGGGAAATTTTATAATGCCAGATGTTATTAGTGATTACTCAATAAGAAATATTTTAACAATTAATAATCCCAATTTAGATTTTTTATTTTCTAAAGTTTATGTTTATGACAATGATTACATTGAATATTTTAAAGATCAATTTAACAGGGCAATTGTTTATTCTTTTATTTTTAATTTAAACAAATTTAAACATTGCTCTACTACAATAGAAAATTTTATAGAAAAATATAATTTAAATACTAATAATATGTCTAATAAAGATATTGAGAAAAACGCAATAATATTGAAAAAGTTAGTTTTAAGTAACTATAAAGAAATGAATCTAACTCTTTTATTTTTAAATTATCAATTTTATTTTGATGATAGAAAAAGAAATTCTTGGCAAAAAGAAAACATATCTTTTCAATTTTTTATTACAATATATGAAATGTTTATTGAAATATACTATAAAAAAGAAAAAGCAATTGATGAATTTATACAGTAATCAATTGCTTTTCTATTTGGATAATATTTATCCTTTATAGTAATTCTTTTAATATACACCCCTTTCTATTTTCATGAAATTAAATTATTTTTAATTATTTAGTATTACAACTAAAAAACTCATTCTTGTTTAAGGTATTTCATAGTCATTAGAACATAATAAATTATCATATATATGTATCTTTAAATCTTCTAACTTTTTATCACAATATAAAAGTAACCTAAAAGTCCAAAAACTTTTAGGTGTTTTTTAATTTGCTTTAAAATAATTAAATTGTGTAGTTTTACTCCATTCATAAGCACTCCACATATCAGTTCTATCACTAGCAGGATCAACAATAATTATATTATTACCATTAATTCCAGTAACAGCAACCCAATGTTGATTACCTTCTGTTGCACCTTTGACTTCTACTGTAAGATAATAACCTTGATTATAATATTGTGATATAGTTGATAATTTCTCTTCTCTTGTCTTATTTCTTAAATTAACATTCCCTACATATTTAAATTCTGGAACTGCCTTATTAACTGCAGAATATTGTAAATTACCATTACTATCAAATCCACCTTTTTTATTTAAAGCCTCTACAAAAGTTCCGGGATTAAATGGAACCATTGGTGTACTTACTCCTGATTTTTCTATTAATATAGAAATAGATGTTACTAAACAACCAATATCTCCTATTGTGCTATTTGTATTACCTATTTTAATATTTGACCATGCTGCACCTCTTTGTCTCCATTTTGTATATTCTCCCTCTTCACTTCCATATATAACACCACTCCATAGTGAAGCATATTGTTCATCAGACAATTCTTTTATTTGATCTAATTGCATAGCATTTAAATAATATTTAGTTTTCATTTCTTCAATATTCTTTGAAGTTATTTTAATGTGCAAAACTTTTTTCTGTACTTCTTTTGGTCTTTCAAGAGCATTTGTTCCTTGCTCTGTAACAGTTTCAACTTTTACTTCAGATGTTACCTCATTCATATCCCAAAATACTTGTTTAAAAATAGTTTTTTTAGCATTGTCCATTGTAACAACTTCTTGTTGATTTAATCCATTTGATTGTTTAACAGTATAGATAATTAAAACATCTTTCCAAGAAGCCATATTTCCATCTAAAACATAATCATCATGTGGATTTTGATCTTGTATAGTTTGTAATTTATTAGAAAATTCTTGATTACACTCTGCTATAACATCAGTTACCGTAATAGCATCAGAACTTGTTTTACTACCTGATAAAAATATACCAAATATTGAACTACATAATAAACCTATCATACATATAACTATAACAATTACTAAAACTATCCAACCTCCAGCAATAAGTGCTGATATCAATGCTTTAGTTCCAGATATTGCTAACTTAATAGTTGATATTGTTGCTTTAATTACTGCTTTTGTTGTCTGAATAGTCTTTTTTGCTGTTTCTTTAGCTATTTGATACGACTTTTTAGCATTCTTTACACTATTTCGAGCTATCTTTTGAGCATCTTTTGCGACCTTTTTAGAATCCTTAATGCCTTTACCTGCTCCTTTTACTTTCTTACTTGCTTTTCTTAAATTATGCTTTTCTTTAATTGCCTTTAATTTTACTTTTGATTTAGCAATATTATCTTTTGTAATATTTACATTCTTATTACCTATTTTAGGAGTTTCTTTTACTACTTTATTTGATATATATTCAGAAGTTCCAATAATTGTATCACTTCCAGATTCATAAACTGAATCTTTAGTATTTATATCATTATCTATTTTTTGTTTAGTTACTACTAAATTGTCTTTTAATTTTTCAGTACCTACTACTGCTTTATTTAAGACTTTAATATCTTTTTTATTTAAATCCTTTGTTTTAATGTCTGCCATATAGCCACCAACTTCAGTTATTCTTCACTTTCGCCTGGTTTAGTAGTCATTAATTTATATAACTTTGTATTTTTAGGAAATTTATTAATAAACGGAACTAAATTACTACCTACTTTAATTAATCCTTGCCCTGCTCCAACATTTGTAATATATCCCATTTGTAATTCTGATATATTTAAAAGTTTAGCAAGTTCTAACCTATCTGTACTTGCTTGATTAAGCATAATGATAAATTCAGAGTTTGCTAACATTGTTCTTGCTGTATGACTTTGTAGTAAATCTTCTACATTTTGTGTTAATCCAGTACAGTATGCTCCATACTTACGAACTCTTTTCCACAATGTGAATAAGAAATTTGCTGAATACTCATGTTGAAACAATAAATATATTTCATCAATAAAAATATATGTATTTCTTCCTCTTTTTCGGTTAGTTGTTATTCTATTTAAAATACTATCTAATACAACCAACATTCCAATCGGCAATAGTTGTTTTCCTAAATCTAAAATATCGTAGCATATTAACCTATTGTCGGTATCAACATTAGTTTGTTTAGCAAATGTGTTAAGAGAACCATCTGTGAATAACTCTATTGCAAGTGCTATTTCTTTTGCTTCAGGTTCTTCTTGTTGTAATAATTCTTTTCTAAAGTCCTGTAATGTTGGTGGATTACCTTTATAGTTTGATTGTTGATAATTTCTATATACCGAAGCAGTACATCTATCAATAATAGATTTTTGCTTTGGTCCTAAATTATTACCACCTATAAGTTGTTCGCATAATGATAAAATAAATTCTGATTTTAAAATTACTGGATTTGCTCCATCTCCATAATCACTATTCATATCCATCGCATTAATATGATTTTTACTTGTTGCTGATATTTTAATAACTTCACCATTTAAAGCATTTGTTAATGATGGATACTCACGCTCTGGATCAATTATTATTACATCTGCCTTTGGATCTTGTAATATAATTGATACTATTTCATTTTTTGCTGTAAATGATTTACCACTTCCACTTACACCTAAAATAAATGAATTACCATTTAATAATTGCTTTCTATCGGCAATAATCATATTCTTACTAATAATATTTTGACCATAATATATTCCATTAGTATGATTTATTTCTTGAACCCTAAACGGAATAAAAACAGCTAAACTTTCTGTTGTTAAAGTTCTTAAAACATCTATTTTCCTAACACCAAATGGCATAACAGTATTAAGTCCATCCATTTGTTGAAACTTTAATACTGCAAACTGACATAAATGTTTTCTTCCTGTAGATAAAATTGATTCTGTATCATTATCAAGTTCTTCTTTTGTCTCTGCTGTATGAACTATTGTTAATACTGATAAAAACATTCTTTGGTCACGAGTAGTTAAGTCATCTAAGAACTCTTTTGACTCCATTCGTTGTTGTTCCATGTCGTAAGGTATAACTGCACTAAAATTATTATTAGCATTTTGTTTTCTTTGCCAATTAGTTATATTTGTTTCTACACCTAATCTTCTATTTTCAACTTCCCTTACAGCCTCATCCATTGGAATAGGTACAACATCAATACTTAACATCATATTCCTATTTAATTCAGTTAACTCTGCAACCATACTATCTTTAATATAAGAAGCATAATCTTTTAAAAACAAAACTCTACCATAACGATTACCCATTTTAAAATAATCATTTTCAAACTCCATAGTGTCTGGACATATATAATCTTTATAACTATGTCCCTTTTTCATACTATCTTTTAAATCAAAACAAAAAGAGTTTTCATCTCCAACTCTATAAAAGTCATGTGCTATTCTTAATCTATCAATACTATCAAGTTCAATACATTTAGAACCTAATGCACTAAATTTTCCAATTAAATCAGCACTTATTCTTGAAAAATAATTCCTTGCTTCTTCAATATTCTTTTTATTAATTGAAATAGTTAAATACTTTTCTTGAACAATACCATTTGCTCCTGTTGCTTTTTCTAATAACATATTATTATATTCTTCTCTATATCTATTTAAATCATCATCTGCTTTTGGAATTAATACTCTTTTTTCAAAATCAACTTTATTTATTCTTCTATTTGATATGGTAATTTTTGAAGTTGCACCACAATCTAATGAATTTAATAATTCACTATATTCTAAAAACATACCTTCTTTATCTTGTCTGCTAGCAACGGTATAATTTATATCTGTAAAAACAAAACTTTTTGAATATTTATTTTTACCAGATAAAAAAATACCATCTTCCCATATTTTAGAAATTGGTATTGTATCTTGAACTCCTTTCGGAACCTTATATTTTTCTTTATCCTGTTTAAACAAGTTTTTTAGTGTTTTCATTCTTTAATCCCTCCTTTTCCAACTGTTGATATGTTGGTTTTAATATTTCAAAATAAAAATTAGTCGGTTTATTAACTAACTTTTTTGGTGTTAATATATTTGATTTAATCCAACAATAGAATATTTTCTCTGCTGGTAAGCCATTATATGTTACAAACCCAAGTGCTGCAAAAGGTGCTGCACCCATTATACATATCCATGAAACTATTTCACCATTTAACTTTCCATGAAACAAAAAATATAATATTACTGCAACACCACATGCACATATTGAGAAAGCAAATTGTCTTATAGACAATCCAAAGAAAATTGATTCTGTGTATTGTCTTATTTCACGATTAATCTTTACTTCCACTTTTTTTCACTACCTTTCATAATCTTTTTTTAAGTCTTTTACTGTTTTACTTGACTTTTCCTGTTCAATTTTTGAGAAACTATCAACTCCATAAACTAATGATAATGTTCTTCCATTATCCCATGACATACCTATTTGTCCTTCATCATCTACATATTCAACAGTTCCAGTCATTCCTGATGGAACAGCAAAACTATCTTCCATATAATTTAATTTTATTCTTGTTCCAACAGGATACATTTTTTTAATCATTTCAACTTCTTTTCTATCTCTCATATTTATTACCTCTCATCATTTCTTTCAAAAGTTTTTGATAAATTTCCTCCATTTAAAACTTTATCAAAATCTTGTTTTGCTTTTGTGAAATCATCACCATAATAACTGCCATAAGCCCAATTAATTCGGTCATTATCAATTTTATAATTAAATGCTACTATATACTCTAAACCATAATCAGTTTCTTTTTTTACTAATGCAACAGGTTGTTCTTTTCTATAACCAACATCAATAAGATACATTCCATTTCCTAACTTTCTTGTTTTATTACTTGATGATTCTCCAACAAATAAGTCATGTTGATTTTTAATAAAATTTTTATTATCATTTACCCAACTTTCTAACATTTCATAAGAAGAATACTTCACATTTTTGTATTCTTCACTTTTTAAAAATTCTTCAGCAACCATATTACAAAAATCATAACTTATATCATTTTCTGGTGTTGATGATTTTTTTAACATATCGTTTAATAAATCATATCCTAATACGAAAGTGAAATAAGCTTTTTCACTTTCAATTACAGTTTTATCAATATAGAATTCGTCAATATAATCTCTTACGTTTTGTTTTAATCCAATAGTATTTAATGAAATTGTTTCTATTTCATCTCCATTAATATAATCTTGTTCATTATCATAAATATAAACAAGATTTTCTTTAGGATTATCATCATTTAGATCTCCTGCTTCAATAATATAACCTTTATATTTCATTGTTTCATTTAATGCTATTCCTTCAAAGTGTTGCATAACATCTGGTGTATTTAATCCAGTTTCTTCATCTAAATATTTCTTTGTTATTTTATTATCAGCACAATACTGCAAATAGTTTTGAACACCATCTTTATAATCTATATCATTTGGATACAATTCATTAATAGAATTCCAAATACTATAATGAACTTCTGGTGTCATATATTCTATTTTCCAATTTTCTTCTAATAAATTGTAAATATAATAATCAAAATTATAATCCCATTCTGGAACATAATTAAAATCATTTGTGTTACTTCTAAATTCTATTGCTTCATCATTAGAATTACTTGCTAAAATATTCGTTTCCATTTTATCTGGTTTATACAAAATATAATCTATTTTTTTATCTTGATGTTCCATATTATCATTTAAAAATTTCTCCACTTTTATTTTTTCTTCTTCTATAAATTTTAACATTTTAACCTTTCCTTTCTATAATCCCATCATTTCTCTTACAACTCGATCTGCTATTTTAACTGTACCTACAAGCACTAACATATTGAATATTAATTCTCCTATATACTTCCACACCATAGTAACTGCAGCTGCATTTGTATCAACAACAGGTGGTGATGATGCAAATAATGAGAAAATAATACATGCTAATACAATAATTGCACCCTCCATACATACTCCACAGAATGATTTTAAAAAACTTTTACCTACATTTTGTGTTGGTTCTCCTGCAAAAGTTGATAATGGTATTGGTGCTATTGCTGTGTATAAATATAATTTAAAGAATCTTCCATAGACAGTTAATATCATTACAAATGATAAAACTGTTACAAATAATCCTCCTATTAAAGTTACTGCCCACAATGGTATCGACTCGAAGAATCCACACTTTTCTATTGCTGTTATTATTGTCTGTGGTAAAGTTGTACCAGTTGAGGAAGAAATCCCTGATGTTTTTATTATTGTTGAAATTATTCCCTGTACTATATCAAATATTGCTAACATTAAATTAAGTCCATAGGTAACAATTCCTTTTGCTATTGCAAATCTTAAAAATAATTTAATAGCATGTTCAGGTTTCTTAACTTCTGCTATTGTTCCACAAGTTTTTACAATACCAACTACAAAAAATAAAACTAATAATGCTAATCCAATCGCTTGCATTGCTCCATTTATTGTTTGTATGACATTCCAAATTGTTCCACCTTTAAATGTTTGTGGAGATTGAGTTATTAAGCTCCATATTTCGCCTAATTTTCCATTCCAAGTGTCCAAAGCATTTTGTAAATTTTGAACTACCCAATTCTTTGACAATTTTTACACCTCCTTATAATTACAAAAGGTAGGAATAATCCTACCCAGTAATTAAATTTAATATTTCTTTGGCAAAAGTGATGATTGCTCCACCTGCTAAAAACATAATACCATTAGCTCTTTGACTTGGATCATGTGTTGTAAAAGATAAACCAATTTGAACGATTGAATAACCACATATAATTAAACCAATCGCTCTTGTTAAACTAAATATAAAGTTTGATAAGTTATTAACAACAGTTAATGGATCACTTGCTGCATAAACTCCTGTTGTTGTTCCAACAGTTATGGCTACCAACATTACACCCATTGCATAAAATTTAAATCCTTTCTTTACCTTTTTAATAACCTTTTGTGTTTTTTCATCATTTTTAATTATTTGTTTCATAAATATTTTCCCTCTCTTTCATATATTTTTCTAACTCTTCATTATCCATTAATACATAATCAGTTTCTATTTCATCAATATCATCATAATTATAGTTATCTTTATAATAATCAAATATTATAGAACCCGTTGCTTGACTAGTTGAGCCATGCATATAAGGTTTTTCAATTCCATCTGTTGTGTATTTAACATTAGGGTGTTTTAAAATATCATACTTAAAATCTAGTATTGGTCTTTCACCTCTAATAAAAAGAATTGCATACTTATTATCTAAAAGTCGTACCTCATCAGGAGTTAATAACTCCCTACCACTAATTTGAAAATTAGTAGAATAATTACCATTTCTTCCACTACTTTTACCATGTGTATCTAAATTAATTGTTGCCTTCCCCATAAGTTCACTAACATATTTGTGAGTGCTTTGCTCATTTCCTCCGAGGTAGAGAAATTCATCGCAGTTTCCTACAATACTTTCCCATTGCTTTTCAAATAATGCTTTTAATTGTGCTAAATTTTGTAAGATTATACTTACTGATACTGACCTTGATCGCATAACACTTAATATCTTGTCAAAGTCATCTGGTAAACTTACATTAGCAAATTCATCCATTACAAAGTGAACTGGAACAGGCAATGCACCTCCATACTTATGGTCTGCTATATAAAATAACTGTTGAAAAAGTTGTGTATATAATATACTTACTAAAAAATTGAAAGATGTATCATTATCTGGTATAAGTGCAAATAATGCTACCTTTTTCTCTCCTATACTTGGTAAATCTAAATCATCAGTAATAGTTAGTGAAGCAAGACTTTGAAGATTAAACTTTTCTAATCTTGCTGCTAATGTTATTTGAATTGACTTTAATGTTTTTGCCGATCCAGAATGATAATCCTTATAGTATTTAACAGCAATGTGTTCAGGATTTTTAACTTCTAATCTATCAAATAAAACATCTAGGGGACTTAAATAACTGTCATCATCTTCATGAACTTCTCCAGCCCTCAACATCTCCATCACCATAGGAAAGTTTTGCTCATCTTCTGGTGCCTCATATTTTAAATAAAATATAAGAGATAATAACAACATAGAAGCAGCAGTATCCCAAAATGGATCGTTGCTAGATGAACCTTTTGGTGTTGTTGATTTAAACAAATTAGTAACTAATTTTTGAACATCATTGTCTGACTTCAAATATACAAATGGATTATAGCAATGACTTTTTTCCATATTAATCAAATCCAATACTCTTACTTCATAACCTTTATTTTCCAATAGTTTACCTGTATCTCTTACTATTTCACCTTTAGGATCAAGAACTACAAATGATGTGTTACATTGCATAATATTAGGTTTGCAATAAAATCTTGTTTTACCTGCACCACTTCCACCACATACCAAAGTGTTTAGATTTCTTCTATGCTTTTTAGCATTTAATCCGATTGAAACATTCTGTGTTAATAATTTATTGTTTTCCTGTGGAAACTGATGATATTTTTTATTTACAATTTTTGCATTTCCCCATTTTGCTGAACCATGTTCTTCTCCTCTACGATAATTCTTTCGTGATGAAATATATAAAATTACACCACAAATATAAATTAATAAGCATATAAAAAGCACTCTTAAACTATTATTACACCATGTTATATTAAAAGGATTATTTAGCATATTTGAAAAATCGTTCATTATTTGTGCTAATCCTCCATCTACTGATGGTGCTATTAAGAGTGCTATCCATATTACTGGTATTATTCCACATATACTTAAGATTATTGCTGTTTTTTTAGTATCTTCCACTATTATCTATCCTCAAACATTTTACAAGTTTGTTTTTTTTTTCGTAAATGGGAAACAACTTCATCAGCAATTCATCAATCGCATCTGTTGGTTTTTCTTCAACTAATTGATTATTTCTTAATACATTTAAAGCATTAATAATTATGCCTACCTCATATTTATCTAATTCAAGTTTTTCTTTCATCTAATTTATACCTACCTTTCATAATCTTTATTTTTTGAATGTTTGGATATTGATTCCATAAATTGATTAACTCTATTATTAAACTCTTCTACTGATTCCTTAATTTCTCCAAGTTCTTTTCTAATTTCTTTTGAAGATAAATTTTTAAAAAATTCTGGTATATCATTAAAATCATAATTAGATACATCTATACCTTGTTTTTTACAAATCATGTAAGAAGCACATTTAGATTTAAAATCATCAATAACTGAATTATCACTTTCAATTTCTGCTTTTACAACTTCTCTTGATATTCCTTGATATAACTGACTAGGTTCTGCACCTCTTTGAATATATAATAGATTTTCTTCACTATTCCACTCTACACATTTTCCACTTGTTAATACATCTTCAACTTTAATATCCACAGGATTATCGTGAATAAATGCTTTTAACAGAATTTTATCATCTATTCTTTTAGAATATTTTTCTTTTGGTGGCAAATTAGTTTGTGATATATCAAACATTTTATATACTACAAATGGAGTGATTTTTGAACCATCATTTTTAGTATATGGTTCACCAACTCTTAATAATTTTATTCCTTCTTGTTTACCATTAAGTTGAAAATTAGGAATAGATTTCCACTCTGAATATTCTCTTAATTGAGTGGCATTGGGCATTTGAGCATAAATTAAAAGACCATTTGCAACTGAATACTTATCAAAATGACTTTGTATGTCCAAATAGTCTTTAAACTTATTTTTATCTTTTATTACTTCTAATGCTGTTTTATCAATAAGTGAATAAACTTCATTTCGTTCTTCTGTTTTCTTTTTTGCCCATTCTTCTTTATTAAATTCTTTTTTAGAATTATTTGTTTTAGACTCTGCTACAATTTCATCAATCATACTATCTTTCCTTTCCATTATTTTTAGTTCTTAAATTCTTTACATTAAGTTTTCCATTTTCCATAGAATATTTCATTCTCTTACCCTTTTTACCTGTTTCCACAAACATAACTTCTTTACCAGATTTAACATCTTCTCTTATTGCTTCTGGAACTTGTTTTAATTTTATCTCTTCTTTTATTCGTTTTATTGTTTCACGAACAGATGGTTTATTTAAATTAGAAGCCACCCCTGATTTGCTTTTGCTCTTTGATAAAGGCTCTGACTGAGGGTCTTTTACAGTCTTCGCCAAAGAGGGGTTTGATTGTTCATTTTCCTCTTTCTTTATTGGTTTTGATAATATGTCATCAATTAATTGATCTTCTATACTTGCCTTTATCTCTTTTGATTTTGCATTTCTAGTTTTTTGAATTTCACTTTTAATACTTGCAACATCTACTGTTGATAAATTGAATTTTTCAACTATTCTATTGATTTTTGATGCATCTTCTGCTTTTACCATAATATCAATCGTACCATCATCATTTTTTTCTTTTCTATTTACAAGTGCTGAAAATAATACACCATATCTTTTAGATTCTTCTGTAAACTTTTTTAAATCAGACTTCTTTATAGAAAAGATTTTTAATTCCTTATTGGTTCTTAACATATTAGTCAATGTTGTTTTACCTTTAGTCATCTTTTTATCTTTTAAAATAGCACATAATAAAACTGCAATATGTTTAGCACCACTTCCTGTTAATTTAGCAGCAACTTCTACACCTTGTATATACATTCTTACAAGTTGTTCTGCTGATTCACTTGATGTGTTCATTTTCTTTTTCCTCCTTTACAATATCTTCTTTATCAATTTCTTTTACCTTTGATTTTATAATAGGTAACCTTTCTTCTATTCCATCACATAATACCACCTCCTTTCGTAGTGAATAGATTTCCATATTTAATTCTTCTATTGTTTTTTTGATATTTTCTTTTTCATTATCGTTCTTTGAACGATTTACTTTTTTCCATAGTAATTCTTTTTTACCCATAAGTTCTTCATATCGGCTTTCAATAGCGTTTTTATATTCTAAAAATTGTTGGTATGTTTCAATTTTTTGACTTACAAGCAGTTTAGTTTCTTCAGATATTTGCTCCATCTTTTTCACATCTGCTCTTATAGATGGTGGAAGTCTTTTATTGGGGTATTCTTTTGGAAATTTTCCTAGTAAATAACAATAGTATAAGAATAATCCATATATTCCACCTACTTTTTTGTTCTTATGTTCTGGTCTATTTACAAACATTTTAAAAACACCTTTTGCTTCTGGAAAAGGTGTTCTTGGCATATGTTCATTTTCTATTCTAGATTGAATATTACTTATTGAATATTCTTCACCAAAACTTCTTTCAATTCTTATATTTCTTTTGTATGGTGGTCTTTTAACACTTAACTTACCATAACGGTTTATTACTTCATAGTTCAATGCTCTCATTAGATTTAAAAAGTCTTTATAATCATATGCTTGTGCTATTGCTCTATCTATATCTTCTTTTGTTGTTGAATGATATGTTGATCTAATTGCTACACCTTTATAATAATTAGCATAATTAATTCTACTGTTCCTACATGGTTTTTCTTCTAAAACAGAAAGTCCATATTCTGCACATAAACAATCCGATACATGTCTTATCTCAGCATAAGTTGACCTTTTATCATAATATCTTTTACCATCTCTAAATGACACTGAATTAATAACAAAATGATTATGGATATGATTGGTGTTCACATGGGTTGATACAATAACTTCAAATCTATCTCCCCATAGTTCTTCTGCTAATTTAACACCGATTTCATGTGCCAATTCTGGTGTTACCTCTCCTTCTTTAAAAGATTGAAACCCATGAAAAGCAAGAATACCACCAGTCTTACTAAATTCTTTTTTAGTACCACACATTTCTTGATATGCTGTTTCTACTCCACAATTAATTCCTGATACAAAATATTGTTCTTCCGTTTTATAATCATCTATTGTATAATCTATTACCCTATGTAAATCTTTAATAAAATCTTCATTTATTGTTTTTTCCTCATTTGAAACATATTTTATAACTTTATCAAGTCTTGACTCTACTTTCCAAAGTCCAATAGTTGCCATTACATGTCCTCACTTTTAGGATATAGATATTCTTCTTTTAATTTGATAATAATATCATCAATTTTTTTCTTCTCTTTCTTATATTCTATTTCATCAATAAAATTTAGAGCATTGGCTTTTGCTGCTAATTGATTAAAACTATTACCAATCGAACGAAGTTGTTTTAAAGAATCATAAAATCTTTCATCAGGTTTTTCTTTTGGTTCAAATCCCATAACTAAATTTCTTATTAAGGTTGACTCATTAACACCAACTTTTTTTGATTTCTTTTTTAACATTGTTGCTTCTTCTTTATTAAACCAAAATTGTTTTTTTATACCTCTTCTTCTTGCCATTTTTAAATCCTCCTTTCAGATAATAAAAAAAGACACCTAAATTTTAGATGTCCAATCATAAATATATTATTTAATTATAATTATTTATTTACTGTTTCTTTTAAATCTTTTCCTGCTTTGAAACTTACTGATTTACTAGCAGCAATTTGAATTTTTTCACCAGTCATAGGATTACGACCTTCTCTTGCAGCTCTTTCACTAATTTTGAAAGTTCCAAATCCATTTATAGAAACACTATTCATTTTAGATAATTCTTCTTTAAATATATTAAAAATTTCATTAAATACTCTTTCAGCATCTGCTTTTGTAACACCAGTTCTTTCTGCTAATGCTGTAATAATTTCTGCTTTTTTCATTTATTTACACCTCCTTGTTTCACATATAAAGCAATACTATGCTCACAATATCATTCTATCATAATTTTGTGATTTTTTTATAACTAAATTTTTTTAGTTGGGGATTGGGGTTTACCCCATATTGAATTTGTCGGGAGGACAAATTCAGGGCTGGCTAAGACATACATTCTTCGTTATTCATCAATCATACCTAAGTTACAAAATGGACAATAGTTCTCACAATTATCACATGAATTGATTTCATTTTTCTCAGAATGTGAATATTTTTCTTTAATTGTTTTATCTGTTTTTTCTTTAACAGATATATCAATTATTTGATTTTTAGTTATTGAAAATAAATCAAAATTATTAACAAATTCTTCTAAAATTGTTAATGCTTCTTCATCATTATCTGCAACAATATTTAAATTAAATTCTGCTATTTTTTTTACATTTCCTACATAATTTTTACTCATTTTATTACCTACTTTCTCTATTTATTTCTTTTTTTTTACTCATATTTTTTATTGTTTCTATTAAAAAATCATTATAATCTTTTCCAATATATGGTGTAAAATCGTAAACTTTATATCTTTTTTCTAATTGATTTTTTAATGATTTCGTTGCCATTTTTCCTGCTTGATCTGAATCAAAATGAAGATAAATATCTTTAATGTTATTCTTATTTAAGAATGATTTTAATGCTATCGGTATCTTGCTTTCTTCTATATCTTTTGCTGGTTGATAAACCCCTGCTAATGCCAAAAGATTTTCATTTTCCCAATCTTTATTACTCATTTTCAATAAGGTTGCATAACTTAATAAATCTATTGCACTTTCAAATACATGAATAGAACTATTATTATTTTTTGATAACAATCTGAAAGAAAATTCTTTATCACTACCACTAGCATCTTGCATAAATCTTGTTTTATTCGTTCCCCTTAACCCTGCATATCTAGGATTATTTTTACTATCTAATCCTAAAAAGACAACATTATGTTTATCTTTTTGTTCATAAATAAAACCTTTATCAATACATTTTTGTATTATTTCTTCATCAATACCTCTACTTTTCAAATATGAAATAGCAATATTATTGTTATCATTCTTTTCAGGTAGTATTAATCTTGATATTTTATTTTCTTCTTCAAAATAATGATTATTTGTCTGCATTAAATTTTCTTTTCCAACTAACATTCCTACTGCTTCAATAAAAGGTATTTCTTTTACTTTTATTAAATAATCAAGTGCATTATATCCACCAAATCCTCTTGAAAACCAATACCATTTTCCATTGCTTATCTTCAAACTATCATGTGTTTTCGTACAATATGTTCCTCTTGAAAATGGTACTAATTCCTCCGGTTCAAAGTTTTCAAGATAAGTTAATAAATCAATTTTTTTTGCTTTTTCTACTGTTTCTGGAGTATAAAAAAAAGACATATTATCGTTCTATGTCCTTTGATTTATTCTTATTTTTATTTATTATCTCATTTAATTTAGGGATATATTCGGTTTCTATTTTATCAATACTTTCACTATTGATTGTTTGTATTTCCTTTAAATATAATAATTGTTCATTACCCTTTATTTCTTTAAAATAGTTTAGTAATCCCTTTGCCCCATCTTTACTATTTAATATTTTTTGAATATTTTCTTTATTTATTACATAAATATTATTTGCTTCCATAAACTCATCACAAAATGAATAATTGTTCAATTCTTCAAATGTATTTGTCATATCAGTTATTAATTTTGAATTAGGATCCTGTTCAAATTCTTCTACTTTTTCTCCTAGTTCATACATAGTTTCATTTAAATTATCTCTTATAGGTACATGAATTCCTGTATCACAATTTATCCAATCATTATATAAAAAATCTAAAATGTTATCTTTTTCTAATAATCCCTTATATTCATATACATCATAATTACAATCTTCAAATAAACTAACTATTTCATTTCTAACTGTTAATTCATATGCATTAGCAATTATATCTTCTTTACTTTTTTCTAAATATTTTTCTTGAAAATATTTCAGTTCATTTTCTAGTCTAGAATAAACTTTATTATAAATATTTTCTAATTCTTCTTCCATACTTTTACCTCCCATTCTAATTTTTATTAACTTGTTTATTATTTATTATCAGTATCAATTTCTTCAAATAAATCTTGAATTTCAATATCTAATTGTTTTGAAATTAAAACTAATATTTTCAAATTTTCTGCTTTTGTATATTTACCATTTTCAAGGTTTGTAATAAACTTTTTGTTTTTACCAATTAACCTTGATAATTCTTCTTGTGATAATCCTTTCTTTTCGCGATATAATTTTATATTATATTCAACCATATTTTTTGTATTCATACTCTTCCTCCTAGCAAAAAATTATATAAATACGAAGAAAGAAAAACAAATGTGCAAATATTTTTTTTACACATTTGTTTTAAATTAGTCCTTTATAATACCAATTTTTCTAAATATTTCATAAGAAACATTTAAGCCCTTATAAAATATTTCTCTTTGTTCTATTAAATCCGACTGACATTTATAATCAAGATATCTTATAAGATACTTTATCTCTTGCTTATTTAAACCTATTACTTTATTATCTTCTAATACATCTCTTAAGTTTGAATATTTATCTAATATGTTTTCTTGTTTTCTTATAAGAAATTTATATTCTTTGTCTTTTGTTCCTAGTTCAATTAAAGCTTTAGCAAAATAGTCTATTAAGCAATTCTCACATAAATCTATGAGTAAATCTTCATTTGTATTAATAAATTTATCTTGACCTCTTGTGTGTTTAAACATAGTATTCCTCCTTTAAATTAAGGATAAAACAAAGCATTTATTTTTACAAATGTACAAATTTATCTTTCATAGTCTTCTTTAGTTTTAGAAGAATATCTATCTTCTTCTTTTTCGTCATCAATGATTTCATTAGTTTTTTCATTAAGATTTAATAAGACATTTAACTCATTTAATCGTTTAGTTTTTTCTTGTAATTCTTCTTCACGAGGAAAAGGTCTTTTTATTTCATTTTTAGCATTTTCATATTGAATCTTTACATTTTCTAATTCAGTCTTTTTTCCCTCTAATTTAGTTTCTAAATTACTCAATAAATTTTCTATACGAATTACATTACCAGAATTACTTTCACCTAATAGTGTTGGATGAGATAAATTAGATTTTAAATCTACTATAAACTCTCTACTAAAAGAATTAAAGCTTATTTCTATTTTAAATCCACAAAACTCTCCAATTTCCACAGGATTGGGACTTCTCATTTTTCTACACTCCTCAACTATTTTTTCACCTGCTTCTGCTCTTTCATTATATTTGATACCATTTATAGTCATTTCAAATATATCTTTTTTATTATTATCTCTTACTACTATATCTTTTTCATACCCTGATATTGTATTTTCTAATCCTTTAATTTGATTAGGATAAGTCTTTCTAACCTTATCTTCAAGATCATATATTTCACTTAAATGACTTTGCTTTAATAATTGCAATTTAGATACTTGAGCATCTAAATCTGTTTTTTCAATTATTAATGGATTACCTGCAGCTAATGCTTTTATTTCTGCATAAGAAAGTGCTACTTCATCTATATCTTCAGCAGTCCTAAGTGGTGTTTTTGAAGTCATTATTTGAGATATAAATTTTTGTTTATTCTCTACTATTTGATATAAATATGCATCAAATGTTTTTTCGGTTACATATCTATAAATATATACTTCCTTATTTTGATTTCCTTGTCTTCTTATTCTTCCACTTCTTTGTGTTAAATCACTAGGTCTCCAAGGGCAATCTAAATCATGCAATGCTATCAATTTGTCTTGACAGTTAGTTCCTGCTCCCATTTTAGGAGTTGATCCTATTAATACTCTTACTTGTCCATTTCTTACTTTTGCAAATAACTCTTTTCTCTTAACCTCTGTTCCTGCATTATGAATAAATTCTATTTCATTTTCTGGTATTCCTTTATTTATTAATTTAGTTTTAATATCGTCATATACATTAAATGTTCCATCATTATGAGGTGTTGACATATCACAAAATACTAATTGAGTTAATTTTTGTTCCTTATTTTCTTTCCAAATTTTATAGATATTATCTGCACATACTGATACTTTATTTGTTTCATAATCTGGTAGCATTTCATTTATTAATCGTTGATCAAGTGCTAATTTTCTACCATCGTTAGTAATTTTTAGCATATTATCTACATTAGACTCTACCATTTTATTTCTTACTTTTTCAGCTCGTTCACCAAATGATTCTACAAGTTCTAACTGCATTTCGCTAGGTTTTATAACTACATTATTATAATTTGTTTTTGGTACTGGTAAATTTAAAGTGTCAGCAGTTTGAATATCTGCAACCTCTTTGAATAAAGACATTAATTCTGGCAAATTATAAAATTTAGCAAATCGTGTCTTACTTCTATATCCTGTTCCTTCAGGTGCTAATTCTATTGCTGTTACTGTTTCACCAAAGGTACTTGCCCATGAATCAAAATGTTGTAAATGATTATCTAATAACTTGTCATATTGAAGATATCTTTGCATGGTATAAAGTTCTACCATTGAGTTACTTATTGGTGTTCCTGTTGCAAAAATTACTCCTCTATTTCCAGTTAGTTCATCTAAATACCTACATTTCATAAATAAATCCGAACTCTTTTGTGCTTCAGTTTGTGCTATACCTCCAACATTTCGCATTTTAGTATATAAATACAAGTTTTTATAATAATGTGCCTCATCAACAAATAGTCTATCTACTCCAAGTTCCTCAAAAGTTATAACATCATCTTTCCTATCTTGACTATTTAATTTATCAAGTTTATTTTGAATTGACTTTTGAGATTTCACTAGTGATTTTATTGAAAAGTTTTCCCCACCATTTTCTTTAAGTTCTTTTATTCCTCTTGTTATATCTTCTAATTGCTGATTTAATATTCTAACTTGTCTTTCTACCGACATTGGGATTTTTTCAAACTGTGAGTGTCCTATTATAACTGCATCATAATCTCCAGTTGCTATTCTTGAACAGAACTTTTTTCGGTTAGCAGTTTCAAAATCTTTTTTTGTTGATACTAAAATATTGGCACTCGGATAGAGTTGTAAGAACTCACTAGCAAATTGTTCAATAATATGATTAGGTACTACAAATAATGACTTATTGCATAAACCTAATCTTTTACTTTCCATTGCTGCAGCAACCATTTCAAAAGTCTTTCCTGCTCCTACCTCATGAGCTAGTAAAGTGTTTCCACCATATAAAATTCTTGCTATTGCATTTACTTGATGAGATCTTAATTTAATCTCTGGATTTATTCCTCCAAATGATATATGTGATCCATCATAATCTCTGTTTTTAATAGAATTATATAAGTTGTTATATATTCCTGTTAGCATCTCTCTTCTATCTGGATCAGACCATACCCATTCATTAAACTTCAACTTTATTTGTTCTTGCTTACCTTGGGCTATTGCTGTTTCTTTTTTATTAAGAATTTGTGTCCTTTTACCATTTTCATCATACTCATAATCAAAAATTTTAGTATCTCTCAAATTTAATGAATCTTCTATAATTCTATAAGCATTAGCTCTACTTGTACCATAAGTTGTATTTGCTTTAACATTCCATTTATCTGCACTTTTATTTTCTATATTCCATTCACCATTTACTTCTGAATAATGAACTTTTATCTTTTCAGAATTATAATAATTAGGCTCTAATAGATATTTGATAAAATCTTTTATTATACTTTCTGGTATCCATGTTGCTCCTAATCTTATACTTATTTCACTAGCACTTAAATCTTTAGGTTGTGCCTCTTTTAGATATTTTATATTAGATTCATAAATCGGATTTATTGAATTATAATATTCTGCTTCTTTTAATTTTTTTCTTACATTTCCACTTAAATATTCATCTTGTGTAACATATTTCTTTTCATTACCATCTGTTGGTATTAGAAATATATCTCCCTCTAAATCACTTACAATTTCTTCTTCTGTTTTACCAGTTAAACCCATAATAAAATCCATATCAACTTTTGCTTTTTCTGATATGGATATAATCAATGCTTCATTTGTATTATCAACTTTTGTTATTTCTATATGAGGTTTTATTGTCCTTTTAGAAAACATATCTGCTTTTCTTTCAAGTTCCCCATTTTCATTTAAAATTTCAAGTGAACATAGTAGAAAATAACTACTATCATTAGAAAAAGCAATACTATTTGCTCTACTATTTATAAGTCCATATTTTTTATTAAACTTATCATATAAATCATTGAGTTTTAATTGTTCTTTCTTTATATCTTCATCTGGGTAATCATTAATTTGTAAATCAATTAATTTTCTTACACAGTCCCTTAATTCTATCATTCCTCTAACTCTATTTTCTGTTGTAATTGCAAGTTCCTGTGGATACATTTTACTGTTTTCTCTAAAATAGACTTTTCCATCTACAACTGTATAAGAGAAATTTTTAACATTTACATCTGCTGGTATTGATAAATCTTCTTCATCAACTTCTTCAATATCATATTCATTTATTTCTGTATGAATATTTGTTATAGCATTATTTAGCATATCTTCTAATCTTGAATTATCTTCTAACTTACAAGCAGAATCATAACCAAACCTTGTACTTACCATTCCCATATTACCCATAATCATATCTGGATTTTCTATGAAATAATTGTTCATTGTTATTCCATTTTCATCTTTATCTAAATATACCCAATCTGGTTCTATATCGGTTATGCCATCTCTTTTTTGTAAGAAAATAATGTCTGATGTTACTTCTGTTCCTGCATTATTTTTAAAAGTTGAATTTGGTAGTCTTATTGCTCCTAAAAGTTCTGCTCTTTGAGCAATATATTTTCTTACAGTTGGATTTTCTTTATCAAGTGTTCCCTTGCTAGTTATAAATGCTACTATGCCACCTGGTCTTACTTTATCTAATGTTTTAGCAAAGAAATAATCGTGGATTAAAAAGTTATTCTTATCATATCTCTTATCATTTAATTTAAAATCACCAAAAGGAACATTACCTATTGCTACATCAAAAAACGAATCTGGTAGTTCTGTTTTTTCATAACCCTCTATTGCTATTGAAGATTTTTGATATAACTGTCTTGCAATTCTACCACTAATTGAATCTAATTCTATTCCATATAGATTACTAGTTTTTAATGTTTCTGGTACCATTCCTAAAAAGTTCCCAGTACCACAACTAGGTTCTAATATATTACCATTTTTGAAACCCATATTTTCTAATGCTTTATACATTGTACGAATTACTATTGGTGGTGTATAAAATGCAGTTAAAGTGGATTCCATTGCATTTTTATACTCTTCTCCAGTTAGTAATGATTTTAATTCTTTATACTCATTATTCCATTGAATATTATTTTCATCAAATGCTTGTGATAATCCACCCCAACCAACATACTTTGATAAAATATTTTGTTCTTCTTTAGTTGCAAATCTATTTTCCTCTTCACATCTTTTCAAAATTTTGATTGCATTAATATTATTTTGATATTTTTCCTTTGGAGTTCCTACCCCTAAATTATCATCTTGTATTACAAATTGATTTCTTTCATCATTTCTTATTTCTGGGTGAATATCAAATGTTGTTGTTTTTCTTACTTCCTTTTTTTCAAATTCTGGAACTATATTTTCTACGATTATTGCTTCTTGTATATCATCATTTTTTTCTTGTGATATATCTTCTTTTTCTTCTATTTTTTCAGGTGTTATAGTTTCTTCTTTCAGTTTAATTAAATGCCTATTGGCTGGATTTTCTTTTACTTTTCTATCAAATTCTTCTCTTGTAAATTCTTTATTAAATAATGGATATTGATAATCATAACATCTTACTATATCATCATCAAACTCTAATATTTCATATTCATCAATTCCAATAGAAACTTTATCTCCTAGATGATATTCATATTCAAATTCTTCTTGTTTTATTTCTTCTACTTTATTTTCTTCTAAAAAAGAATATGGATGTTGTTCTCTATATTCTCTTTCATGATTTTCTTTTTCCAACCAATTAGGATACTCTTCAAGTTCTTTACTACTTAAAAATCTATCTACTTTTATTAATTCCTTGATTCTTTTTTCTATTTGATTCCATGAAAAAAATTGTTTTCTAGCTGTACTATCTAAATAACCTCTATTAAAAGTTATTCCTTTAAAGTCATGTGATTCTCCAATGCCAGAACCTCTTATAGTATGAGTTTGTCCACCTAAACCATAACTTTCTTTTAGAAAATCAATATTATCTTTAGTTGCTAAATTTTTACTAAATTCCTCATATATTCTATACCTAAAATTTAAACTTACCTCTTGTAAATATCTATCTAAAAATTCCTGTGATATTTCTATGTCATTTAGAGGTATATCTATACTATCAATTAAAGACATTTGTTCATCTACACTTTTTAATGGCTTTTCTACTATCTTTAATTGATTTAATAATATCATTGCTGAATAATGATCAGTTAAATCTTCCCAACTAACTAAACTTTCTGTATCTCTAGTTAAGAAATTATCCTTCCAGAATAAAACACCATTATCGAATGCCTTATATCCATACATAGTATCATTTATCATTACACCAGTATAATCACTATTAAAAATACTTTTTAAATACTCTGCTCTTTTATTTCTATCAGTTTCATTTTTAAAATAATCAACAATGTGTCTATTATCTGTTTTTAAATGTGGAGTATTTGCTAGTATTAAATTAATTTTTTCATCTACGACAACATAAAAAGAGTGATGGTCTTCACTCTTTTCATAAATTCCTAGTTCATTATTAGTTCTTGTTTCACTAATTCCTCTGCTATTAGTTTCAAGTTGTTCATCTTTCCAACCCATTCCATTTGATTGTCTTGTTTCAACTTCTCTGTTATATTCTCTTTCTTCTTCATTTCCTCTATTAATTGTTGCACTCTCATTGTTGCTGTATTGTCTATCTCTATCAAGTGTTTCGTTAATTGATTGCTCATTAACAATGTTGAATAAAGAGTTTTCTTGTTCTCTTTGAGATAATCCAATCTCATCAATCCGTATTTTCCTATCTCTTGTGTTTGCTTCATCTCTGGAAGAGTTAAGTCCGGAATTTGATAATCCCCTTGAGTTTTGTAAGTTATCATCTAAATCACTCCTTTCACGATTATTCGTGCTTACACCCATATCATATACAATATTATTTTCATTATCAAATGTACGAATCTTCTTTAATTCACTTATTCGTACATTTTTTAAAGTTTCATAAATATCTTTTAATCCCATTTTTGCTATATCACTTGTAGCATATCCTATTATGGATAATGCACTTTGGTCATTGAAATACATTATATCTCTGAAATCTTCCATGTTAAGATACTTACTTGGATCATAGCCACTTCTTTTTAACATCATATAAGAAACACTAATTTTTACAAAGTTTTTTAATGCCTCATTTATTTTTTTATCTTCAACAGATAACCCTTGCATTCTATCTACATAATTTATTTCAGTTAAATATTCTTCAATGTTATCATCTACCATAATATTAGCAACAGTAATAAGTGCTTTTGATAGGTTTTCCTTATTATCTAACTCACCATATTTGTTTTCCATTGCCTCAATAATATCTGGCTCATATTTAGGATTAACACTCCATAGTTTTATTTGGTTATTATATCTACTATTGGTATCAGCCACATCAAAAACATATTTTAAATGAGGATATCCATTTTCTTCTGTTAAAAGTGCTATTCCTTTTGCACCTTTATTAACCCATCTTTTTAATGTTCTATTCCAGGTTTCTATATCTGCACATGCTCTTGCTGTTGGTTTTTGTGCATATATTAATACTTGATCTTGAAATGGATATTTGTAATTCATAGAAGCACAATCAAGAAAAGATAACCATGAATCTGTATTTCTATTAAAATTATCTAATGTTTCGGTATATAACTCTGTTATTATCTTATATTTTGTAGCCATTATTACACCTCCTTTTCTTAAAGTTACATAATTTAACTACCCACTTGTTGCATTTTTATTTGCCCTTATTTTTTGTAAAACATCAAAATAATTTGCTTCTACTTCAATATTTTGTTCAAATAAAAACATCAACTTACCAATTAAAGTTGATGCCTCATTAACAAAAAATCGCATATCAATTAAGGTTTCCCCGTTTTCTTCTCTCGGAATACTATAAGTTAGTATTTTTTCCTTTAATTTTTTTACACGATAAATTTCTTTTTCGTCTTCTTCTATTTTTTCTAATGTCGTTAATACTTGAATTAACATATTAAAATATTGTTTATCTACTACCACTTTTACTGGTGGTGTTTTACTTGCAAATCCTGTCATTTTAATCTTCCTCCAAATATATAAAATTTTTAACCAATAATAATAATCTTGGATCTCCGAAACCATCTTCTTCACTATTAAAAATTAATGTTCCATTTATATAAACATCATCCCCAACTTGAAATTCATCTTCAACAAAAGATAAACTATTAACACATAAAACCATTCTCATATAGAAAAAATCATTAGTATCTTCATCATATACTTTTAACAATATTTCATATCCGTTTTTATGTGATAAATCTGGTGTCATCATTTTAATTCTTCCACTAAATGCTACTTCTAATTCACAAAAATCTTTATAACTATGTCCCTTTTTCATACTATCCTACCTTTCTACTGCTAAATCTCTATTTCTATTTGAAATATTCATTTTTAAATTACTATCTGAAATAGTAATATTATCTTTATTAGTTTCTTGTAACCTAATATTTTTTACTTCTATATTTTCCATTAAATCTTTTACCATTTCTTTTGCTTGTTCTTTATTTTCTGCAACAACTTCCAAAGTTACATTTCCAAATAAAGATACATTAAATTCATATTTATTCATTTTTCTTATCCTCCTTTTTATTACCACTCATATATGGTATTAATTCTTTATGTTTAATTGCCTCTTGTATCTCTAAAACAATATTTAATTCCTGTGAACTTAATCCTCCAGATATTTTTTTTACATCACACATCTGCATTTTTATTATTTCTTTATCAGTTTTAAATCCTGCATCAAATAATTTTTCTAATATTTTAAATATCATATTTAATTTGTTCTTACTATTCATAACTTGCCTCCTTACTTGTTATAAGCAAATGCATATCCATTATCACAATGAACTTCTGCATAACTCCACCAATAATACCTACTCATTGATGTTGGAAGTTTTGCCATCACTTGCGAATATTTTAACGAAGAATCTGTATGCATAGTCCATAATGCTACTCCTTGCAAAGATGTTGATTCATAAGGACCTGTTACTCCAGTAAAATCATTTCTTGCTGCATTTACTACTTGTGTCATTATTGCATATCCATTCTGTGCTTTTGGATGCCCTGCCCATACATAACAGTTTGCTTCATGATAGTATCCATCTATTCTTAAATCATTACTTGGCATTGAACTTGGAATATTGTTCCATCCATCCCATACTTCCCATGGATTTAATGATACTGAATGAACTGGTAATGAATCACCATATCTAACTGAACTTGTTGTATATAAATTACCATTTACATAATACCTTGCTGTATAAGTGTTTTTGCTCCAATTAGGTGTTATATTTGCACCATTTACCCCAACAGTTATTGTTTTATCATAACTTGTGTTCATTCCATCATGAGAATTTGCTTTTACTCTTACCGTACTACCGTAACTTACATTTTGACACCAATCAATAACATCATCAGCTACTAATGTTCCATTTATCCATACATCAAATGTATATCCAGATAAACCTCCATTATATGTTACTCCATCAATTATTGGATTAACATCTACTAAATAACTATTAGCACTCCAATTTGCTACATAATTTAAATTACCTGTTGTACCTTTTGGAACAGTTACTGTCATTTGTTTAGTATTTCCATTACTACCTGTCCAACCTATAAAACTATAACCAGTTTTTGATGGTGTTGGTAATGTAAAATCTTCTTCTACATTGTAAGTTGATTTTTCACCACTAATTGTTCCACCATTTAGATCATAAGAAATACTATATGTATTTATTTGCCATTTAGCATATATTTCTTTATTATTAATTTGATTAATATCACTTATATCAACAGAATAATCTGCATTTTCATTTTGATTATTACTATATCCTAAAAATTGATATCCATTTCTTATTGGAATTGGTAATGTTGTTTTACCACCAATAATAGTTACATTATCACCATTAAATGTGCCTCCTGTTCCATTTATTTTAATTGAATAACTTTTAGTTTTAAATATAGATGTTAAATCTGTGCTAGATTTAAAATATGCAAATGTTATACCTAAAGAGCAAAATATTGATAAGATTATTGCCATTATTAAATATTTATTCTTTTTCAATTTTCTTACCTACTTTCTTTTTATGTAATTTATATGTATCATTACAAAAGTCTAAAATAATTGCTCCGAGTGAAATATATAATAAATATTTATGACTGTATACATAATCTGCATAATAACCTATAAAAGGTATAGACCAATTTGTTCCTCTACCTAGTATTTGATTATTTGTTATTAAATAATTATCCACAGTATTGTTAACATCCCCTTTTGTAATAAATCCATTTTCAGTTATATCCACAATTCTGTGTGAAATTATATGTTCTTTAGTTTGATATACCAATATGTCACCCTCATCAAAATCATTTAAATCTATTTTTTCATAATATAAAATTCCCCCTACTTTAAGTGTTGGTTCCATACTACCAGAAATAACCACAAGAGGCTTCTTTCCCCATAATGATGGTATAAATATTAATAAATAAATTATTAGCAAAATATAAATTATTCTAAATATTAAATCTTTGATTTTTACTAACATAATTCTCCTCCTATATAAACAAATTAGAAACTATTTCTAGTTTCTAATTCATTCATTCCTATTACCATACATTGTTGGCTTGATCATATTGAATAGTATCTATTGTAACAACTAATTTATAAGTGGCATCATCATATCCATTTCCACTTGATGTGTAAGTTATTGTTTTACCATCTTCTGAAATAGTTTTACTTAATGTTGATTTAATATTTTCATTAAATGTTACTCCACTAATAAATGAATTAGTTGATTCATTTGGTGCTAATTTTGTTAAATTAGATTTAGAACCATAATAATAATATCCATCTGAAGCTTTAGTCCAACCAGCATTAAAATTAATAATTGCTGCAACATTATTTGAACCATCTTTTAATGATAATTCTTCTCCATTATTATTTATCCATTTTTCAGTATATTTTGCCCTTACTGCCATATTGATACTACCAGTATTAGTTACATTTATTGTTTTTTCAGTTGTAGTACCGGGTGTCCAGTTATCAGGGCTTTCAAATTTTTCTGTTATTTGATGTTGATACAATGCTGTTTTAAATACATTCTGAATGGTATCACTCGTAGTGAAATAAGCTAATGTTCCTCCTAATATTGTAAATGCACTTATTCCTGCTACTATTAAAAATTTTCTTCTATTCTTTCTTTCTTGATTTTTCTTTTTCATCTTTCTTTCCTCCTAAATTATATTTTTTAATTCAAATACAAATACTATTTGTTTATTTGTATTGTGTTTACAAGTTATTAAAGTTAAAGTTTGTTTATTTATATTTCTACTAATTTCTACCCTACCTGTTTTTTCAACTTCATAAGAATTAGAAAGACTATAAATATATGTTTTACCATTATATACAATCTTAGCCTCATCTCCATTATTTAATTTAACTAGATTTTTAAAATATGCCTTATAACTATTCCCGCTATGTCCTGCTATAATAACATTACCATTTTCTTTATCAGGTAAATTAGATTCCTTTAATAATTGAATATTTTTATTCACATTATTATTTTTTGAATTTATACTATATATTCCTCTTTCTAAATTTATTTTATCTATCTTCAAAACTGCTAAATAAGGCTCTCTATAAATATTTTCCTCGACTTTTACTTCTTCTATTTTTTCTTGTTTTATTTCATTTTCTTGATTACTAGATATTTCTTCTTGTAATTCATAAAAATCATTTATATTATTTTCTTCTAAATCTTGTATTTCATTTCTTTGATAATATTTAATTAAAACCATTCCAATACCAATGATAATTAAAAGGATACCTAACAAAAGGCATCCTTTTTTCTTATTCTTCTTCTGATTTTTTTCTTGCATAAATTATTATTCCTATTCCTGAAACACAAATTATTCCACTTATTATTTCTATTAAGAAACTATCATTTTCTTCTGTATTTGGAACTTCAACTACTATCTTCTCATTTGTCATTGTGCATTTAACAATTTCACCATCTTCTTTGATTTCAAAATACATTTTTTCATCTGTTTTAATATATCCTGTTGCAGGTTCTATTTCTAAAATATAGAATTTTTGATTAACTGGAAGATCTTTAATAATTATTTTCCCATCTTTATCAGTTACACCAGAGAAAACTAATTCATCTGAATCAGTATATATTTCTATTTTTGTATTTGGAATTGCTTCGCCACTAACTAAATCTGTTTTAGTAAATTCAAGTTCACCCTTCTTATATCTATTTAAAATACTAAATGATTTATATACTATTGCTGTTTTATTATCAATTTCGTTTAATTCAAAATGATATTCCTTTGTATCTAAAACATGAAGACTATCAGTTTTTGTTTCAACTAATCTATATTTTCCTAATGGTAGTTTTTTACTTACGGCATAACCATTTTTATCAGTTGTAATAACATCTACTAATGTTCCTTTACTATAATATAAATGTTGTCTGTCTGAAGATTTAATATCTTCATCTGCATAAATATTATATACGACATTTTCAAGGGCTATTTCTTCATAATTAAATGTACCATTATTTGTATTAAATTTTTCTCCTGTTTTATTTACTTCAACTTGACCTTTAATAGATGTATCTTTAAAATTAACAGTTATAAATGCACCATATGTTGTATATGAATAATGTGTATCATTTCCAATGCTAAATAATAGTCCATCTGTATTAATTAAATAAGACTTCGGACTACTAGTTTCAATTAATTTGTAATTTCCTGCTTCTAATTTTAAATAAGTTACAAGTTTTCCTGATTCATCTGTTTTGAACTCACTATAAACTTTACCACCAACGAATTGTGATACATATTGATTTGTATCTACATTTAAGATTTTAAATGTAGTATTTGCTAATGCAATAGTCTTTCCTGTTTCACTATCTATTTTAAACACTTGAAGATATGCTGATAACTTGTTATTTAAAATATTATAAGATTGTTCTAGTTCACTATTCTCATCAACTGTAATAAAGAAATCATATATTTTTTCAAAACCTGTATGAGTATTTACTTGATGAAATTTCCATACACCATAAGGTATATTTAATGTTGCATATCCATTTTTATCAGTTGTTATTTCACCATATTTTTTTCCATCTGGATAATAGATTTCAAATTTAACATTTGCCTCTGCATTTAGAAATTGTGTTGTTCCATCAACATAATCATATTGTTTTAAAATACTAATATAATTTTTTATAACTTGTTCTTTAGAAGTTATTGTAATAATATTTTCTTCTGTAATATTAGCATCATAAATATTTGTGTCTATATAGTAACCCTTTGATTGACTTTTTTCTCTAATTTTATATTGAGAATATGGAAGATATTTACTTGTTGCTGTGCAATCATCTCCGATTGTAAGAGTATCTACTACATTTCCTTTTAAATCTAGGATTTCATAAATTGCTCCTTTAAGAGTTGCTTGTCCTTGTGCTTTACAAGAATTAGTTTCACTATCTAATTTCTCAATTTTGATTCTACCTTTAATTACTTGTTCTTTTACTTGTATTGTTGGTTCTAAATTACCATTAGTTAATTCAAAATAATATTTAGTTGTATCCAATTTATAACCTGTACTAGGCTTTATTTCTTGAACATATAGTTTTCCTATGCTAGATAAATAATCACTTTTTACATATCCATTACCATTTGTTGTGATTTCAGTTAATTTAGTACCATCTTCCTTATATACACCATAAACTGCTCCGTTTAGGGTAGCACTACCTTGTGCTGTTGTTTCTAAAGTTTCACTATCAACCTTTTGAATTGCTACTTTACCTCCTATGACTTCAAAATTTAAATTGACTTCCATTGGATCATATGCACCTAACCTAAATACATTTTGTGAATGGTCATTAAAATAAACGATTGGTGGTACTGAAAATCTTGTATCTGATTTTGTTAATTTAATAGAAGCATTTCCTATTCCTGTACCTGTTATATTTAAAGTGTTGCCATTTATACTTGCTGAAACATTACTTTGGTTTGAAATTTTATATTCACTTAATTTGTTATTATTGTCATTTATTGAAATAGTATTAGTTATTGGAAGTTTAATATTGTTTATATTATTAAAACTTGGGCTGACATAATGAGAATTTACCAAATTTTCTAATTCTGCTATTTCACTTGCAAATAAACTATCATTTCTATTTCCGTTTAATGTGTCCGTAAAGAAAAATTGTGAACTAGGATCTGCTGTTCTCCAAATCATAACCTGTGTTATTGCATACCACTTATGATCTGAATGATTACCATAACCATATCCATAATAAGCATATAAACTTATTTTTTTAAATTGTTCTTTACTCATATTAAGATATACTTCATAATCACTCCTAGCAACTTGATATACATAATTATTGTTAATATCAACAAATGGTTGTAAACAATAAACAAATGCATTATCTTCACTTCTACGAATAAATCTTGCTTGTTGATATTTACCACTACCATCTGCTCTTAATTTTTTAATATAAATATTAGATATCATTTCACTAGGCCAAATTGCTTGACCAGAATAATTTTCTGCATGAACTGGCGTGCAATTTGAAAATAGTCCAAATATTGATGATAAGAATATTCCGACTGATAATAATAATCTTTTATTTTTTTTCATTTTGTTCCTCCTCTCTTGAACATTTGCCTGATACTTTACAAGCACAAAATAAAAATAGGACTATCAATGATAATCCTAAAATAATTAATATTTTCATAATTCACCTCATAAAAAAAGAACATTATTGCTAATGTCTTAAAAAAAATCTATTTCTTCTCCAAGATAATCTCCACTATAACTATTAACACTTAAACACCAATATCCAACACGACCCTCTGGTATATTATTATCACCATATTCATGACAGGCTTTTTCTGTTGCTTCACGACTTCCATAATCACTTATCTTGAATTGTAAATTTGCCCATGATTGTGCAGGTTTGTTGTAATAATCGTACTCAGTAATTCCTAAACTATCCCATGGAGTATTTTCTTTAACAGTATCTGTTGGTGTTGGCTCAGTATTCGTATTTTGTGGAATATTATTTTGCTCTGTTTTTGTGTTTTCAGATTGTGGTTGGTAATTAGTATTTTCTTTTACACTTGTTTTATCTTCTACTTTTGGGGTTTCTGTTGAATTTGTTTTATTACTTGATGATCTTTCTTTGCTTTTTTCAGTTTCACTTGAACTATTTGTAGGTTCTTTTTCTTGTTCTTTGGATAAATCTGACTTTTCTTCCACTTTTTCATCATTCTTTGTTTTTTCAACAGATTTGTTAACTTCTTCATTCTCCTCAAATGTAGGTAATTCACTTGTAAAAGCATTTCCAATACCGATAATTGAACATAAAACTGTTACTGCAATAAATAATTTTATAATTTTTTTCATCATACAAAGTTCCTTTCTTGCCTACACTATACCACATTTTTAATAACAATTAAAAGTGTGCAATAATTTTATTTCTAGATTATTTACTTATACTACTATTAATTCTTTCAGTTAGTTAATAATAGTTAGTATATTTAGGGTAGGTTGTAGGAAGGGATTTTATGGAATAAATACTCCCATTATCTTTCCATTTGTTTTTTGCGTTGATGATTGTTATAAAATTCAACTGCTTTGACTACATAATCTTCTCGACCTTTATCATCTAAATTTCGTGGGAGTAAATTTCGTAGTCTATCTGCATTAAATTTATACTTTTCTTTTTGATTAGGTTTCTCTTGTTCCATCAAACTATCCATTGTATCTTGATTAAGTTCTTTTTTTCTACTTAATTCTTTCAATTGGATTGCTTGAGATAGGGATGGTGTACAATCAGAATATTCCATACAATCTAAAAGCATATTTTGTTCATCTTTTGTTAAATAAGATATTTCAACAGCAGGTCTAAAAGCAATTCGTTCACTATCTACCATATCTAATATTTTAGGTATTAGTTCGGTTAGTCTTATATATCTAAAAACTGTTGCTCTACTATCATCAAATTCTTTTCCAAGTTTTTCTGCACTATCTAACTTTGTATCCATTGGCGACAAAGTTAAATCATTTCTTTTTCCTTGGCTATTTAATGCTTCAAGTTTAAGTTTATATGCAAATGCCTTCTCACTTGGTAGAATATGTTCCCTTTGCATATTACTATCAACCATAATTATAGTTGCTTCATCATCTGTAAGTTCTCTAATAATACAAGGTATTGAATCTTTATTTGCTAGTTCACTTGCTTTCTTTCTTCTATGTCCTGAAATCATTTCATACTTACCATCTTGTTTTGGTCTAACTAAAACTGGAACTAATACTCCATATTCTTCAATACTCTTTGACATTTCTCTCATTTCATCATCTACTATAACTTTAAATGGATGATTAGGAAAATCTGCTATATCACTTATTTTTAAATTTTCAACATGCTCTTTACTCCTTAAATCTCTTTCTTCTTGCGTAGTAAAAAACTCATCTCTCGTAATCTTTGGTAGTTGCATTTTTTTCTTTTGTTCTTCCATTTTCCACTTCTCTTGCAAATGATGAATATGCTTCGGCTACTTTACTATTTTTATCATAACTAAAAATACTCTTACCTTGCGAAGTTGATTCTGCCGTTTTAACTGCTATTGGTATTTGTGTATCAAATATCTTAACAATACTCCCATAACTTTCTTTTATTTCTTGCTTAACTTCTCTTGATAGATTAGTCCTATTATCAACTAATGTTATCAATACTCCACCTATCTCTAATTTATGATTTAAATGCTTTTTAACATTAGATATGGTACTTAATAAGTGTCCCATATTCTTTGCTGCTAAATATTGTGCTTGAACAGGAATAATAACTTTATCTGCACTTGTTAATGCATTAACTGTTATCATTCCAAGTGATGGCTGACAATCAAGAATTATATAATCATAATCTTTCTTTAAATTGTTTATACACCTTTTCATTATTTGTTCTCTGCTCATCGCATTTACCAATTTCATTTCCATTGTTGAAAAGTCTAAATTAGATGGTATTAAGTCAACATTCTCTTTATGGTGTAATATAGCATCTTTGCTATTTATTGAAATGTCATTTATTTCATGTTCCATTAAATCTGATATTGTTAATGAAAATTCATCTTGTTGATACCAACCCATGCATGTCGTTAAGTCTGCTTGTGGGTCAACATCTATTAACAAAACCTTTTTACCCATTTTAGATAGTGCTACACCTAAACTAAAAGTTGTGGTTGTTTTACCAACTCCACCCTTTTGATTTGCAACTGCTATTACTGTGCAATCATTCATCATTTTTTCCTCCTTTCTAATCTGCCATGCTATCTCTACATGACAAAGTAAACACAAAAAAAAGAACTTTTTCTTTAAAAGTCCTTATTTTATATACCTTGTTATCAGGTATCATTGGTGTCCTGCATCTACAACCACTTTCTTCGTTTCTCTATAATCACTCATATTATCACCCATTTTATAATATGACTATTACCCAAAATGGTCACTATATAATGTATCTAATACCAAAAATTGGTAATTTTTTTCTTTTTTACCAATTATTAATTTTAATATTGAATAAATCGTTCCCATGTCTCTATTGTACTGCTTGATAAACAGTCAAAATACTTTTCCAATTGATTACTTATTACATTGGCTTTTTCATTAATTGGATTCCCTATAGTATAATAATCCTTTTTTAATGTTCTAAATATCATATCAGAAAATAATACTGCCCTATCTTCTTTATAATTGCTTTTGCTATAAGCTGATAAGAAATAGGCGGGATTTGAATAATAATATACATACTCGTTTGTTTGATTGCCATATGTAAATCCTTCAGGATTAAGCTTGTTCATACTTGCTTCAATCGCTTCTGCACCTATTTTATCTGCTAAATAGTAATCAATATAATGCATTATTTCATGATGAAGAGTGCTCTCAAACAAATATCTCTCAGTACTAATTAATATCACAACAGTATTAGAATCTTTATTATCAATTAAACCAGCTACCGAAGGTCCAACTTTTTCACCCAAATAAATAGCTAAATTTTTCCATTTGTTTTTTATTTCATTAAAAAAAGAACTTGGATATTTTTTTAACTCAGTATCAAGGAAAATAAGAATTTTATTGATCTTTTAATCTTTTATAAATTACATTATTTGGTTTACACTTATTTTATATTTTTTGTTTTTATGATATTATTATTGTCGAGGTGTTTTTTATGATAATTGCTTTATCTATATTTATTTTAACTTATATACTTATGCTTACAATTACAAAGTATAAGCATTTTATTGCCTTTGGATCTGCTTGTATATTTGTAATACTTGGAATATTACCAATTGGCAATGTACTCTCTGAGATTGATTTTAACGTACTTTTAATGATATTTGGCACCATGGGCTTAGTATCTCTATTCATAGAGTCAAAAATGCCAGAATTGCTTTCAGAAATCATTATAGAGAGAACTTCAAATATTAAATGGATGACAGTTTCGCTAGCAGTATTTGCAGGAATAGTATCCGCATTTATAGATAATGTTGCAACAGTACTTATAATTGCACCAATAGTGCTTGTAGTTGCGAAAAAATTCAAAATTTCTCCTGTTATACCAATTATATGCATTTCAATTTTTTCTAACTTAGAAGGTGCGGCAACACTAACAGGTGACACAACATCAATTCTTCTTGCTAAAGAAGTAGGTATGAATTTTTTTGATTTCTTTTTCTACATATTTTTTTCCATTTTTATTTAGTTTTAAAGGATTTATAAAATATATTTTATTTTCATAACATATTTCTCCTAATTTTTCGTTTATGTAGTTAAATATTTTTTTATTTGAGTTTTCAAGGCCAATTACAATAATATCTTCTTTACAGTATTGCCTCATTAGTTTTATTGCTTCTTCCATATCT
>ERZ779737.146-NODE-146-length-72024-cov-5.925065_pt1 | contig 72024 bp, 60 predicted proteins | sample MGYA00511889_ERZ779737 | MGnify/ENA primary metagenome ERZ779737 (study PRJEB29588, sample SAMEA2163575) | human gut metagenome | biome: human gut; feature: human-associated habitat; material: faeces | place: Denmark | collected 2008/2010 ...
GCCGGTGCACAAAACTTTGTGCACGGGGGCGTTTTCGTTCAGCACGTCCTGCGGCCGGCCGACCAAAGGACGCATGTCGGTTGTTTCTTTTTCCAGATAAAGAGCCGCCGTGCCGTCGTCTTTGTCGGTAATCCACGAATCCGCGCTGAAAGTATAGCTGACGACGTTCGAGGAAAAAGCGGCGATTCTTTCTCTGATCAAAACGGCGGTTTTCAAATTCATCGGTTTATCCCAGATCGTCCGGCCGTTTTCATCATGCATCAGCGCGCCGCTGTAAGAAATAAACGGAGCGGACAGGCCGATCTTTCTTTGTATGTTGGCCACCGAAGGCGGCATACGGCCGGAAACCAGGATAAACGGAATCCCGGCGGCTGACAGTTTTAAAATATATTCTTTTGTTTTCGGACGGATATGCTGTTTTGAATCCAGCAAAGTACCGTCAATGTCGCTGAAAATCAGTTGATAGCGGTTCATTCTGTCTGTCCTTTTTCCTTATACAGTCGGGATACGGCGGCCAGGCGTTCGATTGTTTTTTCTCCTTTATCCAATAACGCTTCCGGGTAAAAATGGCGCTGAAAAGCCGTTAGAGCCGATAATTCGTCGGCCGTATCGTAACCGATCGCGTCCAGCATTTCACCGACGGATTGACGCGGGACCGCGAAGGCGTCCGTCCATAATCCGATATGGTTTTCCGCCAGCGTTTTCCAGGGAAACAATTCGCCCGGGTCGGATTTGCGCGCCGGCGCGACGTCGCTGTGTCCCAAAATATTTCCCGCCGGAATGTGATGGCGCGTCATAATGTCCCTGCACAGATCAATAACGGATTGAATCTGTTCGGCCGTAAAAGGAACATAGCCGAATTCATGGCCGGGATTGACGATTTCAATGCCGATTGACCGGCTGTTGACGTCCGGAATGCCCCGCCATTGGGACAATCCGGCATGCCAGGCGCGGAATTCTTCTTCAACCAGATTATAAATGTCGCCGTTTTCAAAAATCAGATAGTGCGTGCTGACGGCCGCGGCGGGGTTGCACAGTCTGTCCAACGCTTCCTGTCCGGTTTTCATGCCGGTATAATGCAGCACGATCATATCAACCGGCGAATACCGCCCGTTAAAATTGGCTGAAGGATAAATGTGCGCCGCTTGCATTGAAAAAGTCCTTTTGTTTCCGAAAGACAACGGTTATTTTAGAATTGTTTTTTACTTTTTTAAACAGGTAATTATCATGGATACGGAACAAAAAGAAATGCCGACGACGCCGTCGGAGTTGCTGGCTTATTTGGCGGAATTGGGCATTAAATATGAAAATACGCCTCACCCCGCCGTATTTACGGCCGAAGAGGGGGAAAAATACTGGAAAAATATTGCCGGCATGCATTGTAAAAACCTGTTTTGCACAGAACCGAACGGAAATTTATGGCTGATTGTCGCGCCGGCGTTAAAACGTGTGGACTTAAAGGCTCTGCCGGCTTTGATCGGATCTAAAAGATTGTCCTTTGCCAGTGAAGAACTGCTGTTTGAAACGCTGGGAGTCTTCGGCGGATCCGTTACGCCTTTTGCCGTTATAAACGATAAGGAAAACCGTGTCGGCGTCGTGTTGGACAAAGAAATGATGGCACAGAAAAAAATCAATTTCCATCCGCTGACCAATACGGCAACAACAACAATTACACCGAACGATCTGCTGCTGTTTATGCAATCGTGTGCTCATTCACCATTGATTGTTCCCGTGTGCTGCAAAACAAATTAAAGGAAATAATTCATTTATTTATGTTGACAAGTAATGATAAATATGTCTACGCTTATCGGGTCGGTATAAAACTGATAGGGAGTTTATGATGAAAAAATTTTATTTGTTTTTGATCGCCGCTTTGGCTTTATCCGTTTCCGCCTGCGGCGTCATTCCTAAGAATACTGCTGTTTTTGCACCGATCGCCGTTGATGCCGTTTCCCCGGGAACGGAATTTGCCAATCAGGGGGTTCGTCCGCTGAAACGCGGTGAAGCCACGCAGACGGGAATTGTTTTGTTCGTTACCGGTGATGCTTCGATCGAAGCGGCCATGAAAAACGGCGGCATTACAAAAGTTCACCATGTTGATTATAAAACGACGACGGTTTTCTTCCTTTATACAAAACAGACAACCATTGTTTGGGGTGAATAATTTTTATTGCTTTTTGGAAAAGGACGGGAATTCCCGTCCTTTTTTGTTGACAAAAACTAAAAAATAACATATTGTGATTATATTCTGTTTACAGCCTTCGGGGGTGTCCCGAGGGCCTTTTTTTTATGCGGGAAAGAAATATGGTCAAGATCAAAATTCCTTATAAGTGGAAGCCCAGAAAATATCAGATGAATTTGTGGCATTATCTGGAAAACGGCGGAAAAAGAGCCGTGGCGGTTTGGCACAGAAGAGCCGGCAAAGACAGTTTGTCTTTGAACTGGACGGCGGTTGCGGCAATGCAGCGTGTGGGCGTTTACTGGCATATGCTGCCTTTGCAGACACAAGCGCGTAAAGTCGTGTGGGACGCAATCGACAAACAGGGGCGGCGCGTGATTGATCAGGTGTTTCCGACAGCATTGCGTAAATCGGTTAATTCTCAGGAAATGAAAATCGAGCTTTTAAACGGATCAATCTGGCAATGTGTCGGATCGGACAATTACAATTCTTTGGTCGGCGCCAATCCGGTCGGTGTTGTTTTTTCCGAATATTCGATTGCCGATCCGGCCGCATGGGATTTTATTCGTCCGATCCTGGCGGAAAATGACGGCTGGGCGCTGTTTATTTATACGCCACGCGGGCGTAATCACGGATTAAAGCTGTTCGAAACGGCAACAAACGCGCCGGAATGGTTCGTTGAAAAGCTGGGCGTTTCGGAAACAAAGGCTATTCCTTTGTCCGCCGTCGAAGCCGAACGCCGAGCGGGTATGGAAGACAGCATTATCCAACAGGAATTTTACTGTTCTTTTGATGCGGCGCTGAAAGGCAGCTATTACGGCATGCTGCTGAACGATTTGGAAAACGGCGGACGAATCTGTTCCGTGCCGCATGATCCGGCTTTACCCGTAACGACGGCATGGGACTTAGGGGTCGGGGACAGCACGGCTATCTGGTTTTATCAGATCAGCGGGGCGGAGGTGCTGATTGTCGATTATTACGAAGCCAGCGGCGTCGGGCTGGATCATTATGTCAAAGTATTAAAGGATAAGCCGTACGTTTATACAAACAACAATATTTTTCCGCATGATATTTGCGTACATGAACTGTCCAGCGGAAAAAGTCGTTTGGATATTCTGGCGGGGCTGGGAGTGCGCGGCCGTGTTCTGCCGCGTTCAAGCGTGGAAAGCGGTATCGCCGCGGTCCGCCTGCTGCTGCCCAGATGCCGGTTTGACAAGGAAAAGTGCGCCAAAGGGCTGGAGGCGCTGCGTCAGTATCAGCGCGCCTGGGACGACGTGCGCAAAGATTTTCAACCCAAGCCTTTGCATGACTGGACCAGCCATGCCGCGGACGCTTTCAGATATTTGGCTTTGGGAATAAAAGAAAACAAAAAAATAACGGACAGGCCGTATGCCGGCGCCGTCCGCGATTATAAAGACTATGATCCGCTGGCCTAATATCCCAGCGCTTTGTAAAAGCTGACGACAGCCTGATAAACGGCGCCGTTTCCCTGCGCCAGATTTGTCTGGGCCGTCAGCAGGTTTTGAAATATGCTTAACGTTTCGCTCAAAGAAATCAGGCCGGAGTCATATTGCGCCAGCGTCAGCGCCGAAATATCGCGCATTTTTTCCAAAGCGTTTCTTGTCGTTTGGTTTTTGGCAACCTGTTCGGAAACGGAAATCATGGCGTTTTTAATTTCCGCAACGGCGTTTAACACCGCGTTCTGATAAACCAGAGCCGCCTGCCGGGTCGCAGATTTTTCCATTTTTACCTGATTAAGCAGCGCTCCCCAATGAATCAAAGGCAGCGTTATGCCGGGCGTCAAAGTAAAAGTCCGGCTTTTATGATTGGGGAGTTTGGGCAGGTGGTCTGCCTGAAATCCGAACAGCCCGCTGAATGAAACGTTTGGGAATAATTCCGCCGTCGCTTTGCCGATCAGAGCGTTCTGCGCGATCAGATTTTGTTCGGCCTGACGCACGTCGGGACGGTTTCGCACGGTTTGCGCCGGAATCAGATACAAAGCGGACAAGTCGTATCTGAAGGAATCTCTGATTATGTTTTCGGAAGATTCTTCTAACAGCGTATTCAACTGTTCGGGCAGTTTTCCGGTCAGCAAAGTCAGGTTGTTTTTATAAGCGCCCAAAGCTGTTTTTAAATCCGGAATTTGTGATTTTATCGTTTCTTCGCTGTATTGGATATGGCGCAGATCAGATTGACTGATCAGTCCGGAATCTGCTTTGTCCGTCGACAGCATGACAATTTTTTGCTGCAAAGACAGCGTTCTGTTTAACAGGCGCAGCTGTTCCTGCGCCAGACGCAGGCTGATATAATTATTGATGACTTCCGCTTTTAACGTGATGCGGACGTTGTCCAGGCCGGCGGCGGCGGATTCGGCCAGAGCGCGGGCGTTTTCCGTTGCCCGGCGGCCGGCTCCCCAAATGTCGAGTTCCCAGGCAACGTCCAGTCCGGCCTGATAATAGCTTTCTTTGAAAGCGGAAGACGTATTTTTCGACGGCTTTAATTTTGTGTATTCGCCGGCCAGATCAACGGTCGGGTAATACCGAACCCCTTGTATTTCCAGATTTAAGCGGGCCTGACGCAGTTTTTCGACGGCGCTTTTGACGGTCGGACTGTCCGCCAAAGCCATTTGAATCAATTCGTTTAACTGTTCGTCGCCGAACGCTTTGTGCCAATCGGCGTCAATGCCGGCGTCATTGTCGGGCGTGACGGATAAAGCCGCGTCGATTTGTTTGTCCGATACGGCGTCCGGCCGCTTGTAGTCGGGGCCGAGCGTACAGCCGAAAAGGGTACAGCTTATTAATAAAAGCGCTTTTTTATTCATGGCAGCCTCCGTCGGAAAATTTTTCCTTGATCGTTTCAAACAAAGCAAACAAAGACGGAATAAAGAATATGCCGACGAACGTCGCGGCAATCATGCCGTAAAACACGCTGGTGCCGATGGCGATCTGGCTGGCGGCGCCGGCGCCTTTGGCAATGATCATCGGGAAAACCCCAAGAATAAACGTCAGAGCCGTCATTAAAACGGCACGGAAACGTTCGGCGGCGCCTTTTTGCGACGCTTCCAGAATACTGGCGCCTTTATCCCGGTAATCTTTGGTAAATTCAACGATCAGAATAGCGTTCTTCGCCGCCAGGCCGATCAGCATAACCAGTCCCAACTGGGCGTAAATGCTTAACGGCTGTCCCGTCAGGTATAATCCGGCCAAAGCGCCCAGAACCGCAAAAACGGTTGAAAACATGACGGAAAAAGCCAATAGCCAGCTTTCATACAGCGCGACTAAAAACAGATAGCAGAAAACCAGCGCCAGCATGATCAGAAAAACGGCCAATCCGGCGGCTTCGACTTCCTGTAAACTCAATCCTGTCCAGGCAATGCCGAAACCTTTAGGCAGGACGGTTTTCGCCGCCTGTTCCACCGCGGAAATGGCGCTACCCGTACTGACGCCTTCTGCCGCCTGCGCGATAATCGAAGCTTCGGTGTACTGGTTGTAACGGTAAATAATTTTCGGCGCCGTTACGGTGCGGACGGTCGCAAAGCTTTTGATTTGGATCAGGTTGCCCGTCGTGGATTTGACATACATGTTTTCAACGTCTTTTAAGCTTTTGCGGTAAGGTGCGTCGGCCTGTAAAATAACGCGGTTGATCTGGCCGTTTAACGTGATGTTGTTGATGTATGTCGATCCCAGCGTGCTTTGCAGCGTGGAAAATAAAGTGCCGACGGGAATATGGAACGATTCGAGCTTTGTCCTGTCAATGTCCAGATACAGGCTGGGGGCGTTTACCGTAAAGGTACTGAAAGCGTAAGCCAGTTCCGGCGATTGATTTAGATGCGTTAAAAATGCTCCCATGGTCTGATACAGTTCCTGCGGCGTTTTGGACATGTCCGTTGCCAACAGTTCTAATGACAAGCCGCTGCTTTTCCCGACGCCGGGAATGGAAGGCAGAGCAAAAAAGTCGGTCTGCGCTTCACCGTCGTCGGCAAATTCTTCGCTTAAGCGTGCTGTCAGGGCTTCAATGGATAAATCTTTTGCCGTGCGTTTTGACCAGTCTTCCAGTCCGACGACGCCCAGAGCAATATTTTCCCCCGCCGCGCTGAGCATGCTGTATCCCGCAACGCCGATGAAAAACTTAACGCCTTTTGTTTTCAGAATTTTTTGACTGGCTCTGCTTAGAAATTCTTCGGTGACTTTGATCGGCGTCGTGCTGGGCAGCTGAAAGTTCGCCAGGATCAGTCCCTGATCTTCTTCCGGCAGGAAAGACGTCGGCGTTTTGTCAAATCCTGCGCCGGCCGCGGACAAAGCGCATAAAACGATAATCGTCGTTACAATCAGTCCTTTGGACAGCCAGCCGACGGCGGCGGTGTATTTTTCTTTGCAAAAATCAATAATGTCGTTAAACAGCCTGAAAAAACCGCGCGGTTCTTTATTCTTTTCGTTTTTTAAAAAGACGGCGCACAGGGCGGGGCTGAGCGTTAAAGCGTTAAAGGCGGAAAAGACAACTGCGGTCGCGATCGTAACGGCAAACTGCTGATAAATTTTTCCGGTAATGCCGGCCATTAATCCGACGGGAATAAAAATGGCCAGCAAAACGAAAGTCGTCGCGACAATCGCGCTGCCGATCTGCTGCATCGCTTTGACGGACGCGGAATACGAATCCATTTTTTCATAAGCCATAAGGTATTCGACGCGTTCCACGACGATAATCGCATCGTCAACGACCAGCCCGATCGCCAGAATCATGGCAAACAAAGTTAAAATATTGATATCGAATCCCAGCAGATAAATAACGGCGAAGGTGGCAATCAATGAAACGGGAATCGTAATCAAGGGAATCAGCGTCGTTTTTATGCGTTGCAGAAAAACAAACGTGACCAGAACGACCAGAGAAAACGTAATCGTCAGCGTTTCGATAATACTTTGAATTGACGCTTTGACGAACTTGGTGGAATCGTAGGCGATTTCAAATTCCATGTCTTCGGGAAAGCTTTCTTTTAACGAAGCGATTTCTTTTTCAACGTTTTTCATAATATCCAAGGAATTTGAATTCGGCGTCTGGCTGAGCATCATGACAATGGCGGGCGAATTATCGAAAGCGGCGCTCATCGTATAGGTTTCCGCGCCCAGTTCGACTCTGGCGACGTCTTTTAATCGCACGATGCCGCCGTTCGCAGAAGTCGTGATGATAATGTCTTCAAAATCTTTAACGGAATCCAATAATCCTTTGGCGGTCAAAGACAGCATGACCGTCGCGCCGTCAGGCGTCGGGGCGGACGCGATTTCGCCGATAGAGGCCTGCGAGTTCTGCGACTGCACGGCTGAAACGATATCGTTGTTCGTCAGCCCCAAAGCGGCGGTTTTTTCCGTATTGACCCATAAACGCATGCTGTATTGCGGCGAATAAATCGTCACGTCGCCGATCCCCTGAATTCTGGCCAGAGGATTTTGAATGTTTTCATAGGCAAAGTTGCTTAAAAACAAATCGGAATAAGTACGTTTCGGCGAACGCAGCACCAGCATGGCCAGAATGTTTGACGACTGGGTTTTAATCGAAATGCCTTCTTCGTTAACGATGTCGGGCAGCTGAGAGGTGACCTGCTGAATTCTGTTTTCGACCTTAACCTGCGCAATATCGGGATCCGTTCCGATGTTGAACGTGATCGTCAGCGTATATTGTCCCGTATCCGTCGCCGTAGAAGACATATACAGCATGTCTTCGACCCCGTTGACCTCGCGTTCAATCGGAATGGCAACCATTTTGGAAATAACGTCAGCCGACGCCCCGGGATATGTCGCGGAAACCGTCACTACCGGCGGCGTAATTTCAGGATACAGCGCAATCGGCAAAAACTTTAACGAAACCAATCCGGCCAGGCACATAACAATGGCAATAACGATTGCAAAACGCGGGCGTTTCAGGAAAAATTCAGAAAACATTTCAAACCTCCGATCCTGCGAAACTTTGTCTGACGGGAGAGCCGTTTTCGACTTTCTGCAATCCCTGAACGATAATCCGGTCGCCGGCTTTCAACCCGCCGGAAACGACCAAACTGTCCGCAATCAAAGGACCGGTTTTTATATATTGTTTCTGCGCTTTTTCCTCTTCGTTGACGATATAAACGAACATGCCCTGCCCGTCCTGAACGGCCGCGGCCTGCGGAATCAGGACAAGCGGTTTTTCCTTTTCCGTATGAACAATAACGTCGACATGATTTCCCGGCAGCAGCAGGCTGTTTTTGTTTTCCACGTCGACATACGCCGCGACCGTCGCCGTCATCGCATTGATTTCACTGTCAAAAAAAGCTGAAATAACCCGTGCCGGCACAATCGTTTCGTCAGGCAGAACAATTTTTAAATTCCCGGTCAAATCATTCTTGGTTCCCATGTGTTTGAGTGTTTCCAGCCTGTCACGGTCCGTCACGGAAAAGGAAATGCGGATCGGCGAAATCTGCACGATGCGCGCCATCGGACGGCCCGACATGTCAATATAATTTCCTTTTGTAATCAAAGCTTTGCCGATGTACCCGTCAATCGGCGCGCGGATTTCCGTATACCCCAGATTAATACGCGCCAGCTCGGCATTGGCTTCAGCGGATTTAACCGCCGCGCGGGCCTGCGCCAACGCGCTTTCGGACGCTTCAATATTTGAAGCCGTCAGCACTTTTTGCGCGAACAAGACTTTATTGCGTTTATGATCGTTTTCAATTTGTTTTAAATTGGCCTTTGCCCGCGCAACTTCGGCGTCCGCGCTGTTGACCGCTTCTTTATACCGGCTTTGTTCAATAATGAACAAAATCTGGTCTTTTTTAACAAAGCCGCCCTCCTGAAACAAAATCTTGTCCAGATAACCGGTCACCGGCGCTTTGACGTCGACGCTGTTAATCGCTTCGACCGACGCGATGAATTTTTTCTGCGGCGCGGTCGTTTCCATTCGGGCGGATACGGTAACAACATACGGGATTTCCGCGTTTTGCGTCTGCCCTGCCGACGGCGTTAAACGAGTTTTTAACTCCCAGCCGAACGCAGCAGACAACGCCAGAATAAAAACCTGCAGCAAAATTTTTCTTTTGCTTAAATGAATGACCTTCATCTGACAACCCTTTGATCTATATTAAAAAAGTTTTATTTTTTAGATAAAAGAGGCTGTTTTTTCAGGCAAGCAAAAAAAATTATGAGTGACTTTGTAATGTTTTGGCTTTTCTTTTGAAAATAATGTCCACACGAATCCCTGACGGCAGGCGGGTTTCCAGAGAATAAACATCACCGTATTGAAAATCGTCGACGTCCCTATTCTGCGGTTCGTTGTTCTTAACGATTTTTACTTTCCCTGAACGTAAAACCTTGCGGACACGCAGAGCCTTAACCACCCTTTCCGAAACAATCAGATCCGAATTTTTCCAACGCATAATGCTTTGAACGCTGACCCCCAGCGCTTTTGCCACCGCGGTCATTGACAGGCCGGAAACCAACAAACTCATGGCGAACAGCTTTTCTTCCAGACTGCGCGTCCGCGGACGTTCCACGGTGAACTGACAGCCGCAGTCTTTACATTTATACCGCTGCCGACCGCGCGCCCGACCATACTTTATGACAGTCCGGGAAGAACATTTCGGACATTTCATTTTTACCCCGGAAAAATTGTTTTTTACCATTACAAAGTGATAACTCTTTTTTCCCGCCGAAAAAAGATTTTTTTTCAAATCCCGATTCGAATCATCTCCGTGCCATCAGTGCTCAATACGGTTTCAGCTCTTCCGTCAGCCGGCCGAAATCAAACACGACTCCGTTTTCCACGGCAATATCATATGCCGTTTTTCCTTCGGCGTTTTTGACGGTCTTATCCGCTCCCGCGGCAAGCAGACATTTCAACGCCCGCACGTTCATCGTCTGTGCCGCTACGATCAAAGGTGTTTCTTTGTCAGGATTCGTCGCATCAATATCCACCCCCGCCCGCATTAACAAATCCAGACGTTCTTCTATATCCGGCGACGTTTCGCAGACGTCGGCAAGAGGAGAAAAACGGTACGCCGTTTTTCCTTTTTTCAAAATAAACTTCAGGCATGCCAGATCTTTGGCCGCAAAATTTATCACCGTTCGCCCGTCACGCGCCGCAGCGTTAAAACGCTGCGGTTCTTTCAACCAGATTCTGATAACTTTTTTCAAAGCGCCGCTTTCGCAAAAACGCATCAAAGACGTAACGCCGTTTTTGTCCGTCTGCTCTTTTATTTCCTCATGCACTTTTTCGAAAAATGCCCGGCGCTTTTCTTCAAGCGCTTTTTCAAAATAAAACCGTTCGATCTTCTCATTTAACGGCGCAAACAGCTCTGCCGCGCGACGGCTGACTTTCGTCTCGCCGAAAGTTTTCCGTTCCAGCCGAACGGCCGGAAAAGCCAAACGGCCGAAGCTGTCCACAGAAGTCGTCATAAATTTTTTTTGATCCTGATTCCATATCTGGCAAGTATTCATTCCCGATAACGGACTGCCGGTAACGCGATAAAAATAACAGAGTTCCCCGTTTTTATTTTTCATGCGCCATTTGTCCGTTTCATACAGGCAAAGCAAATCGCCGACACTTAACGGATAACAGCCTACATATAATCCGCCTGCGGCGCAGCCGGGAATTTTGGTTTGATATAATTCTTCACAGCGAAAAATCTCGGCTTTCAAAGCCATAAATTCGTCAAGTCTGGAAAAGAAATAATTCAGCGGTTCGACCGCCGTTTCCGGCGGATTATAAAAAAGGCACATACTCATGAAGATCCTCCTTTTAGTCGTTAGGTTTTACGTGCGGGACAAGCAGAGACAAATCCGCACGGTATCGAAAGAATTGTACCACGACGTTTCCATAAAAAAAAGACCGTTTAAGAACTGAACCTTTTTAAAAATAAATTCCGCCGCTGTGTCGTTCGGCACAGTATTTTCGTACCCGATTGATTATTCTGAAAGACAGTTGATTAAGTTGTTTTTTCAGGACACTTACATTACCAACGCTGACTGCCTGCGATAAAAAGGATGCTGCCTCATTATCAAACCACTGCGATCATGAAGCAGCATCCGGCAGACTATTTTTCCGATAATTAAAATATCTTCATGATGAAAGGCGAACTGCCGCGGTAATTCGTTTTACCGGTCTGAAAATGATTGTCAAAAAGTCTAAATATAATTGTCGCGCTACAGTTATAGTTTCGGTTAAAACTAACCTGCGCGCTATATTTGTTCAGGCAATAAAAAAAGCCCCGATTACTCAAGGCTTTTTTTTATGGTGCCCCTGGCCGGAATCGAACCAGCACGTCCGCAAGGACAACAGATTTTGAGTCTGCCGCGTCTACCAGTTCCGCCACAGGGGCACTCAAAACAAAGAAAAATATAGCCGATTTTTTGCCGCTGTCAATCATTAAATCAACTTAATTTTTCCCAGCGCATAAAAATTTCATTTTCGGGTATTTCTTCTGCCGGGCAAATATGAATTTTCTTAAACCCGTTTTTTTCATAAAAAGAAACCGCTCCCGTATTTTTTTCAAAAACGTGCAGTTCCAATATCGGGCTTTGTTCTTTACAAAATTCAATTAACGCCTTTCCTATCCCGGCGCGGCGTTTGTCTGTCCGGACAAACAGGCCGGCAATATACTTTTCAATCAATCCGATAAAGCCGGCTATCCGTTCGTTTTGTTCATACACAAAAACGCCTTTGGCAATTTCTGTCTTTACTTCGTCATAATGGGAAAGCCAGTATTCTTCCGGGACAAAATCGTGCGCCTGCCGGTTCGCATTCAGCCACAGCGTCATAATATCGTCGATTTCTGATGCACGGGAAGGGCGGATCATTAAATATCCAGATCGTCAACAAATTTGGCGTGTTCCTGAATATACTGGAAACGCAGTTCCGGCTTTGATCCCATCAGCTGTTCAACCAGATCGGCGGTCAGCTGGGATTCATGCTGGTCTTCTTCGCGGCGCGGATCGGGAATCAATACCCGCAGCAACAGCCGTTTTTCCGGCGCCATTGTCGTTTCTTTTAACTGTGACGGCGGCATTTCACCCAGCCCTTTAAAGCGGCTGATTTCGATCTTTTGCGCGTTCTTAAATTCTTTTTTCACAATTCTGTCTTTGTCCGCGTCGTCAATCGCATAAAAGACTTTGCTGCCGTAAGCCAGGCGATACAAAGGCGGTACGGCCAGGTACAAGTGACCTTTTTGAATCAGCTTCGGCATTTCACGGTAAAAGAATGTCATCAACAGCGAAGCAATATGTGCTCCGTCAACGTCAGCATCTGTCATAATGATGATTTTTTCATAACGCAAAGCGTTTTCATCATAATGGTCCCGTCGTCCGCAGCCCAGAGCTTCTGTAATATTATTGATTTCTTCGTTTGCCAGAATCTTGTCCGTCGAAGCGCTGGCGACGTTCAGAATTTTTCCGCGCAAAGGCAGAATGGCCTGCGTTTCCCGGTTCCTGGCCTGTTTGGCGGATCCGCCGGCCGAATCTCCTTCGACGATGAAAATTTCGGTGCCGTGAGACGACGTCCGGGAACAATCCGCCAGTTTTCCCGGCAGACGTAAACGTTTCGTCGCCGAAGCGCGCGCCGTTTCCGTTTGTTTCTTTTTACGCTGGCGTTCGGCCGAACGTTCCAGAACATGGGTCAATAAAGCCGTCGCCGTTTTAATGTCGCCGGACAGCCAGTGGTCAAATTGGTCTTTAATCGCGGAATCCACCAGACGGGAAGCTTCCGGCGAACCGAGCTTTTCTTTGGTCTGTCCCTGGAATTGCGGATCTTTCATGAACAAAGACAGCATAATTCCCGCCGAACCGATAACGTCTTCCGCAGTAATCTCGGCGCTTTTGCGGTTTCCGACCATTTCGGCATAGCTGCGCAGGCTGCGGGTCAAAGCGGTTCTTAATCCTGTTTCATGCGTGCCGCCCTGCGGCGTGCTGATCGTGTTACAAAACGAACTGATAAAGCCGGCGTCCGAATCTTCCAGCCATGTCATGGCCCATTCGATATGTCCGCGGCCGCCTGACAGTTCGGCGCGTCCGGAAAAGGGTTTCGGCGTAACGCAGACTTCGTCTTTCAGCCGGTATTTTAAAAAGTCTTCCAATCCGTTCGGATATTTTAAAGTTTCTTCGGCCGGCGTTTTGTCTTCGCCCGTCAGTAAAACGGGATCGCATTTCCAGCGGACTTCCACTCCTTTGAACAGGAAAGCTTTTGATCGGGCCATGCGGAACAAGACGCTGGGTTTAAAGCGCAGCCGTTCGCCGAAAATTTCCGTGTCCGGTTTGAAAATAACCGTTGTGCCGCGCCTGTTGGATACCGTACCTATTTTTTGCAGAGGAGTCGTCGGGACGCCGCGGGAATATTGTTGCATCCAAACGCATTTATCCCGGGCGACTTCCACGGTCATGGAAGACGACAAAGCATTGACGACCGCCATGCCGACCCCGTGCAGACCGCCTGAAACCGTGTAGGCTTTTCCGCTGAATTTCCCGCCGGAATGCAGAGAAGTCATAATGACTTCCAAGGCCGATTTTTCCGGGTGTTTCGGGTGCGGGTCAACAGGAATGCCGCGGCCGTTGTCTTTGATGCGCAGGGATCCGTCCGCGTTCATTTCCATTTCAATGACGCTGGCGAAACCTGCAACGGCTTCGTCCATGGCGTTATCCAGAATTTCGGCAGCCAAATGGTGATAAGCGGTTTCATCCGTGCCGCCGATGTACATGCCGGGGCGGCGCCTGACGGGTTCAAGACCTTCCAAGACTTCAATATCTTTGGCAGAATATCCTGATGAATCGGCAGGAGGCATATTAAACAAATCAGACATGGCGACTTTGCTCTTTAGTTCACGGATTATTTAAGGGGACGTTTCTTTAACCGCCGTTTTTTCGGAGTATCTCGAGCTTCATTCAAAGCAGGTTTCGGAAGGGCGTCATTGAAACATTTTTCGAGATTATCTGCAAAATTTTCATCAAAAGCAAGACTTCCGTTATACCAATCAGGTTTTAGGTCGTTTTTGTCTTCTGCGAATGCGGCAAAGCGTTGTGTCCACAGTTTTCCCAAATTGAACGCCAAAGCAAAGGGCAGATGTTTGGAATACAGGGATTTTATTTTTTGCGTGGCGTTTCTCATCGCCGTTAGCAAGGTATCGCTTTGATCCGACAGGTACAATTTGTATCCTTCCGTATTTTCAAGCACGGATTTTCCCAAAAGAGAAGGCGATTTTAACAGCGAATAAAATACAGCGATGCAAATGACGGTACAGAACATCATGAATGCGGTAACGGCCGTTGTTTGCAGAGCATAGAAATAAAGCAGGAAAAATTCTGCGATCAAAAACGGAGCGGCGGCAATTCCCAGCAAAAGCAAAGAAGTCCAAGAGGCTTTTAAAGAGCATCCTTTTGCTTCGGCGTACATTGTCGAAAACAGAAAATAAGCCGGAATAATCAGCGCGACGCATCCCAAAGCCGTAAAGAATGTTGCCAAGCCGAACAAAGAAAGATAAGAAACGAAAATAACGGATACGACAGCCATCAGAATACCGAACCAGAAATAAGACTGGTGCATTGTAACGAACTTTTGGTCGTATTCTTTTTTCAGGCTGCTTGATATTTTCTTTTGCAGACGTGTTAGCGCCAACGCATTGGCTTTGTTGAAATCGAACGAAGTCGCGTTTTTGGGGAACAGAGTCCGAGCGATTTTTTTCTCGACGGCGGACAAAGAAGTTTCATTATCGGTTGTTTTAATAGCTTGCGGAACGCCGTTTTCTGTTTCGCCCAATTTTAGAAAACCTTTTGATGCCATAGAGGTCAAGAGGATAAGCAACGCTTTTGAGTCTGTTTTTTTTGTCAGGGCGTAATACAGGACGCCGGGTGAAAAGTCGCCTTTTTGTACGGGTTTTGTTTTTTCTTTGCTGTCGTTTTGATTCTTTTTCAGGCTGAGCCACGTTGCGACATAGTACGACAATATGAACAGGAAAGCGATTGTGGCGGCGGCGGATGTTCCGTGTTCGGCAATAAACTTGTCCAAAGCGGACGCGGAGGGCAGAACGGTAGCCAGAGGATCCTGCCAGTTTGCAAAGATGGTCAAACCTTCGCCGTCGGCCAAGGGATAGGAAAGTGAAAAGGACAGGTTATTTTCTTCGTCGCGTTTGATTTTAAAGTTGCGGGAAGGATTAAAGGCATTCCCCGTTGCGGCGGACTGAGAGAGGACTTTTGCATCTTTGGGAAAGATCAAGACGGCGGCGGCTCTGGTAATGGGCATGGGCCAATGTTCGCCCGTTACGCTCCAGATCAGCTCTTTAAAAGAATTTTCCTGAGTATCGCCTTGAAATTCGGCGATTTTATCGGGCATTAAGTATGTCAGAGTAAAGACATGATTCCCCGGTTCCAAAGGCGTATCGCTGTTGACGGCGACTTTGACGCCGAACAAAGTCGGTAAGACTTTTGCTTCTGCCGGTTGTCCGTCGATAGAGGCATCCAATACGGTTATCAGGGTTCTGTGAATACGCCCCATTCGGTCGTTATGATATTTTGAAAAATAACGGTTTATGCCGTAAACGGGCTTTATATCGTTTTCTTCGACGATGCGTTGGATGGTTTCCGTTACGCCGATGGAATTGTCGCCGTATATTTCGATGCGGCTGAAAAAATACGGGATATGGGTTAAAAACGGCACTTCGACGATGGCATCGGGGGGAATGCTGACTTGCGTTTTCGGACCGTCAAAGTTCAATTCCATAAGGCGGAGAGTTTGTTGAGGCGGTGTTTGCTGATAATTTTCTTCCTGTTTGATTTTGGGATTGACGAATTTTTTTTGGAAGTTTTGTTGCGCATTTTTTTGCTGTTCGGCTTCGCGTTTAAACAGGCGCGCTTTTGCCCGTTCCAAAGTCCGTTCAATGAAATTGGAACTTTTTTTCTCTTCTTTCATTTGTTTCGGATGGTTTTGATTTCCGAAAAAGATCAGAGTACCCGTCGCAGGATACAATTCGTCCAGCGTCGGAGCCCGTTGTTCGTTTTCGCCTTTAAACGTTTTAAGAATGCTGTTCAGGTCGTCGCTGATATTGCCTTCTGCGGCGACGACGGGAAAAGTCCCCGAAATAAAGACAATTGCTAAAAAGAGAAGGAAAAAGTTTTTTTTCATTACGGGCTCGGGCGGGATTGTTTAGATGTCAAGTTCGAAAATGCCGGCGACTTCGACGGCGGCGCCCAAAGGCAGGGATGCCACACCGTAAGCGACGCGGGAATGTTTTCCGGCGTCTTCCAGCACGGCGACCATCAGATCAGACGCGCCGTTAATGACTTTCGGATGATCCGTAAAGTCGGGCGTTGCGCTGACCAATCCTTCGATTTTCAAGACTTTTTGAACGGCGTCCAACCCTTTTTGAGGGGCAAGGACGGAACAGGCATGTTTTAATTGTGCCAACAGGTTGACGGCGCATAATTTTGCGGCGTCAATACCGTCCTGTATTGAAATTTCGGCGCCTAAATGTCCTTTATAGACCAAAGTTCCGTTTTTAGTGGGCAGTTGTCCCGAAACGTAAAGAGTTTTTCCGCAGACCGTCCAACCGACGTAATTTGCGACCGGAGCAGCGACTTCGGGAAGGATGATGCCGTTTTTTTCCAGATTTTTTTCAATATTTGTGCTCATTTTTCTCATGCTCCGTAAAAAGATAATTTTATAAATTTTTAACGTATTTTGATTTGCGGCGCAATCTTTAAAACAAAACTTTAAAGCGGAGCGGCATTGGTGTATATGTTGAGGCAGTTTATTTTTTTTAGGGAAATCAGTTATGAATACGATGTCATTGGCCAAAGAAAAAATTCGCATTTTATTGTTGGAGGATTTACATCCGAATGCGGAAAATTATTTCAGGTCGCACGGTTATACGAACGTAACCTGTTTAAAGGGGGCGTTGGATGCGGAAGAATTAAAGAAAGCCGTTGCGGATGTTCACATTATCGGGATTCGCTCCAGAACCAAGATTACCGAAGAAATCTTGGAAAGCGCAAAGAAGCTGATGGCGATCGGATGTTTTTGCATCGGGACGAATCAGGTTGATTTGGAAGCGGCGAAGCGCCGCGGCATTCCCGTTTTTAATGCGCCGTATTCAAACACGCGCTCCGTTGCCGAGCTGGTTGTGTCGGAAATAGTAATGCTGATGCGCGGGATACCCGCAAAGAATGCGGCGGCGCACGCGGGTCGTTGGCTGAAAAACGCCAAAGGGGCGACCGAAGTGCGCGGTAAGGTTTTGGGAATTGTCGGATACGGGCACATCGGAACGCAGGTTTCCATTTTGGCGGAAGCCATGGGGATGAACGTGCGTTATTACGATATCGTCGATCAGCTGGCATTGGGGAATGCGGAACCGTGTTCTTCCCTGAAAGAGCTGTTAAGTGTTTCCGATGTTGTCAGTCTTCATGTTCCTCAGACGCCGCAAACGGACAATATGATATCGACGGCGGAATTTGCCGCAATGAAGCACGGAGCATTTTTTATCAATGCGGCGCGCGGCAGCGTTGTTGATATTGATGCGTTAAAGGCCGCTTTGGAAAGCGGGCAGGTCGGCGGAGCCGCCATTGACGTTTTCCCGAAAGAACCCGCTTCCAAAGACGAAGAATTTGTTTCTCCGTTGCGTGCATTTGACAATGTTTTGATAACGCCGCACATCGGCGGTTCCACTCAGGAGGCTCAGGCAAATATCGGTTTGGAAGTCGCCGAACGCTTGGTTAAATATTCCGACAACGGCTCGACGCTTGGCGCCGTCAACTGCGTTGAAGTGTCTTTGCCGGTTCAGCAAACGGGAAAAGTCACGCGTTTCATGCACATTCACAAGAACGTTCCGGGGATACTGGCTTCGGTCAACAAAGTGTTTTCTTCGCACGGTTTGAACGTGAACGGTCAGTATTTAAGGACGGACGGCGAATACGGCTATGTTGTCGTTGACGTTGACGGTCACGTGAAGGATCCCGTTGAATTGCGTAACGAGTTGGCGGAAATTCCCGGAACGTTAAAAGTCCGTTATTTGCTGTAATTTTTTCATCCGTTATGCCCGCCCGTTTTGCTTTTTGAAAAAAAAGAGCAGGACGGGCGGGATTTATTTGAGATTTTTCAATAAAATAGATACTATTGAATCAATAAGTGCTTTTTGTCGGATTTAAAGCATAGAGATATCCCCTTGTTTCAGGAGAGCTTTAATGGATACGATAGATTTAAACCTTGCCCGCAAAGAAACGCTGGCTTTGGTTCTGGCGGGCGGGAAGGGATCCCGTTTAAAAAATTTGACGGGTAATCAGGCAAAGCCTGCCGTCCCGTTCGGAGGAAAGTTTCGTATTATCGACTTTCCGCTTTCAAACTGTATCAACTCGGGCATGCGCCAGATTTGCGTTTTGACGCAATATAAAGCGCACAGCCTGATTAAACATATTCAGCAAGGGTGGAGCTTTTTGCTGCCCGAATTGAACGAATTTGTTGAAATCTGGCCGGCTCAGCAACAAACGTCGGAAGAATTGTGGTATCAGGGAACGGCGGATGCGGTGTTTCAAAACGTCGAAACCATTCGCCGCCATAATCCGCGTTATATTTTGATATTGGCGGGTGACCACATTTATAAACAAGACTATTCCAAAATGTTGGAACAGCATATCAGGACGGGTGCGAAAGCAACCGTTTCCTGTATTGAAGTCCCTATTGAAACGGCTCATTCGTTCGGTATCGTCGATACGGATGCGGAAGGTAATATTGTCAAATTTGTTGAAAAGCCTCAAAATCCGCCGTGTATCCCCGGAAATCCCGAACGTTCGTTCGCCAGTATGGGGATTTACATCTTTAATGCCGATTTCTTGATAGATCTGTTGGAAAAGGATGCGCTGGATAAAGAATCTTCGCACGATTTCGGCAAGGATTTATTGCCGTCTTTGATCGGCAAAGTAAAGATCATGGCACATCGTTTCCAAGACAGTTGCGTCTTTAACAAAACTGATGAAGCCTATTGGAGAGACGTCGGAACGGTAGATGCGTATTGGGAAGCCAATATTGATTTGACGAACGTTGTTCCCGATTTGGATTTGTATGATTCCCGTTGGCCGATATGGACGTTTCAGGAACAGCATCCCGCGGCGAAATTCGTTTTTGAAAGCGAATTAAGAACGGGTATGGCGGTTAAGTCTTTGGTTTCCGCAGGGTGTATCATTTCCGGATCGACGGTTCGCCGCTCTTTGCTGTTTTCTTCGGTCAGAGTTCATTCTTTTGCTTTGGTTGAAGATTCCGTTGTTTTGCCTAACTGCGTGATAAATCGCCATGCCCGTATTCATAAAGCGGTTTTGGCGGAAAATTGCGTTGTGCCGCGCGGGGCGGTTATCGGTGAAAATCCCGAAGAAGACGCCAAAAACTTTTATGTTTCGGAAAAAGGCGTCGTCTTGGTAACGCCCGAAATGTTGGAGCGTTTGCCGCCGCCGCCGGAATTGGCGTGATTTCTGTTAAAGGCGGAAAATTAACTTTCCGCCTTTTTTCATGATAAGGAAATGCGGATGATACGGGTTCTGCGTTTTTGGATTGACCGTTTGATAAATTGGATGAAAATTCCGACGGCATTGCTGATGATTTTGGCAGTTCCTGCGGTTTTACAATCTTTTGAACGTTACTGGGTCATCAGGCATCAGCTGAATTTTCATAATTTGATTTATTTTGCGGTCGGTTTGGCGTTTATGTCGGCGGTCAGAGTGTTTTTAGCCGTACGCAACGGGTGCGCCGAAACGATGGAACATGAATTGACGCATACGGTATTTGCTTTGCTGACGCTTCATCCCGTACACGGTGTCAGTGTCGAAGACGAAGGCGGCGGTTCCATGAGCTTTTCGGGAGGAAGAAACTGGCTGATTGCGTTATCGCCGTACTGTTTTCCTTTGCTGGCTGTCGGAATGGGAATTTTCGGCGCAATATTTTATAAAGCGACGGGGACGTCTCCCGATTGGATATATATCGGGATGGGATGCGCGGTCGGTTATAATTTATTTTCTTTGGTTTGGCAGGTTCATCCCGAACAAACCGATTTTAAAGCCGCAGGATATTGGTTCACGATATGTTTTTTGCCGGGAGCCAATCTTTTGATGTACGGAATGCTTTTGGCGTATGTCGAACGCGGCTGGTCGGGGATTGAATTTTTCTGGCGCTTGGTCATTTACTACGGACGCCATACGATTACGGGGATTTTATAAAGACACGATCGTGCGTTCGCGCGCGGCGAAAGCGGAAGAGAGTTCCTTTTTTGCCTGATTTTCGATAATCCGCATGGCTTCGTCATTATGGTCAGGAGAATGATGGAACAAAGCGGTTTGTTTTGCATCGGCGGATTTTGCGATGTTAACGGCTTCCTGCCATGTTGAATGTCCCCATCCGACGTGGGAAGCATATTCTTCTTCTGTAAACAAGGCGTCATAAATCATCAGGTCACAATTTTTTGCCAAGGAAAGAACGTTTTGGTCAGACGTACCCGCGATATGTTCCGTGTCGGATATGTAAGCCAAAGATTTACCGTTATATTCAATTCTGAAACCCGTGGCTCCGTTCGGATGGTTTAACGGAGCGGTCACGACTTTGACGGTGTTATCGTATAAAAAGAATTCGTCTTTTTGGTCGAAATCTTTAAAAATCAAGGATGACGGGACGGAATGGATGGGCATCGGAAAGAACGGGGAAGACATCTGCATTTCAAATATGGAACGCGTATCCATTTCCTGTCTTGGTGAAGCGTATATTTCCAAAGTTGCGTGTTTGCTGTAGATCGGGGCGAAGAAGGGAAAACCGCTGATATGATCCCAATGGGTATGGGAAATCAGCAAAGCGGCATGAGCGGATTTTTCACGAATAAGCTTTTTTCCCAATTCGCGAATTCCGGAACCGGCATCGATAATGACGATTTTTCCGTCCAGATTTAGCTCGACGCAAGCGGTGTTTCCGCCGTAGACCATATAATCGGGTTCAGAGCAGGTCGTGCTGCCGCGTACTCCCCAAAACGTGACAAGAAATCCCATATCACCCTTCAATTGCATAACATATTAAAATGATTATAAAACTTTTATTCTGATAAAGAAAGCATAAGTTTCCCGAATTCGTCCGCGGAACTTAACGCGATGTCGGGAGCGCACGGGTCAAAGACAAGTTCGGGTTCGTTATTGAGAACCTGGATTAAGAAAAGCCTGTCAAGCGCATTATGTTGTTGAAAGAGGGTCTTTGCAGCCAAGAACATATCGTGGTCGGTTCCTTCTCCGGCTAAGCTGTCGCCGCAAACCAATATCGGGCCTCCGGTGTTCATGGCATCTGCAAGGAAACCGGATTTCAGCAAGGCTTTTCCTTTGTTATAGGATCGGGAACGAATTTCGGCGGAACCGCTTTGGTCGAAAGACGCGACGAACATACCGTTCGGGTTCGGCAAAGCGGAAAGATCTTTGTTCCCGAAACAGTCTTGACCGTTGACGGTAAAAAGGGCTTGGTTTCGAAGCCATTCAAAGATTTCTTCAAAACGTTTTCTGTTTTGTTCTGCGGGAAAGCTGATGATATTGACGTAACACAAATTTTTTTTGCATTCGTATCTGACGTATTTTGCGGCGTCGGGGAACAGTTTTTTAATTTGCTTTGCCGCTTCTCTCATTTTTTTGTTGGCGAATTTTTCAAAATCAAGCTCGGCTTTGTTCTGTTCTCGGTCGGAAGAACGGCGCATCAGGCGTATTTCGCCGTTTTTGACGATTTGCCGTCCGTGTCCCGCGACGGCGTTGAATTTTGCAAAAGGCGATTCTTTGCCGCCCAAAAGGTCGTTTAAAGCCCCGTCCGCAATAAAGAGCTTTGTATCGGGATCTTTTCTTTTTGAATCCCAGTGACGCCCCGTTACAAAGAAAACATTTCCGCCTTTTTTCCGGATATTAAGAAAAGCCTTTGCCGCATTCGGGTTCAGAAAGCACTTTTTAATGCCGAACAAACGTTCGTTTTCGCGTTCGTAGCTTGTGTTTCCCGCCAGACAGCAGGTATAATCCAGATCGGAAAATACGCAGGGCGGATTTTCTTTGCAAAGGCGGATTAAATTGTCCATACTTTTGAACATGGGGCAGTTCCGACGGGTTAGCACAAATATCTTTAAGGATAACATGCCCGATTATTTTCGCCAGACGTTTTAAGCCGAAGGTGGGGCAAAAGATGAAAAAAAACGCATTTCTATGTTTGTTGGTTTGTTTAATGTCGGGAACGTCCGTTTGCGCGGCACAGACCGATGCCGATGCGGCGGAGCAGCCTTCTCAGACGGTGCAACAACAGGCTCCCGCGGCAGAAACGAAAGCGGCTCCGGCATCCAATACGAAAAAAGTCAAACCTTTGCCGACTTGTTTGGACTTTACCGAAGTTTATTCAAGGGCTGTTTTGGGAAATGCCGAGGCCTCGTCCGAAGACATGGAAGAAATGATTTCCCTTTCGGCAATCATGATGGGGTATGTTTCCGCTATGCAGGACATCTACGGCGGCTATTTGGTCGGAATGAGCCCGAATGATAACGAATGGACTCTGCTTGAATACGTGAACAAGCTGTGCTTGGAATACCCGCATTGGACATTCCAACGGGCGGTTCGTTCCGTTCCTCCGATTCGCAAAACGATGGATTCTTTGCGTGACGGGGAATTTACCCGTTGTATGGCGTATGTCGAACAGGCAAAACAAACGATTTGCGCCCCCGTATGCCAGGCTCAACAGCCTTTGCAATAAAAATAAGTTTTGAATCTTTTTAAAATATTTTTCATCAATATGAAAAATATATAAATTTAAAAGATTGAAAAAACTTTGTTCTTGTTTTATTCTCTGTTGCGAAACAGGGGGTATAAACCATGGACACCATCAAAATACGCGGGGCAAGGGAACACAATCTGAAAAATGTCGATTTGGATTTGCCGCGCAATAAGCTGATCGTCGTTACGGGGCTGTCCGGATCTGGGAAATCGTCTTTGGCTTTTGACACGCTTTATGCGGAAGGTCAGCGCCGATATGTGGAAAGCTTGTCCGCTTATGCCCGCCAGTTCGTCGATTTAATGAAAAAACCGGACGTCGATTTGATTGAGGGGTTGTCTCCCGCGATTTCGATTGAACAAAAAACGACGTCTCACAATCCGCGCTCCATCGTCGGAACGGTGACGGAGATTTATGATTATATGCGTTTGTTGTGGGCGCGCGTCGGCGTTCCGTATTCTCCAGCGACGGGATTGCCGATTGAAAGCCAGACCGTGTCTCAGATGGTGGATCGTGTGATGGAGATGCCCGAAGGGACAAAGCTTTTATTGCTGGCGCCCGTTATTCGAGGTCGCAAGGGCGAATATAAAAAAGAAATTCAGGAATTTCGCAAAAAAGGATTTCAACGTCTGAAAATAGACGGCGAGGTGTATAATATCGAAGAAACGCCCGACTTGAATAAAAATGTCAAACACGACATTTCCGTTGTCGTTGACCGTATCGTTGTTCGCGAAGGTTTGCAAAGCCGTTTGGCGGATTCATTTGAAACGGCTCTGGAATTGTCGGACGGGCTTGCGGTGGCGGAAGATGTTTCAACGCATCAGGAAACGCTGTTTTCGTCAAGATATGCCTGTCCCGTGTCGGGCTTTACGATAGAAGAAATAGAACCCCGTTTGTTTTCTTTTAACAATCCGCACGGATTTTGCCCCGTTTGCGAAGGGTTGGGGGTCAAGCTGTATATTGATCCCGCGTTGGTGATTCCCGACAAAACCAAAACCTTGAAACAAGGGGCGATAGCGCCGTGGACGGCGGGGTCGGGGGAAATTTATCCTTGGCACGAACAGGCTTTGTTCGGGCTTTGCCGTCGTTTCGGAGTTTCCATGGACGATAAATGGGAAGACATTGCGCCGCACATTCAGGATTGCATCCTTTACGGCGGTCGCGGGTTTGAAGGCGTTATTCCGAATTTGGAACGGCGATATTTTTCGACGGATTCCGATTGGATGAGAGAGGAAATTTCTCATTATCAAAACAACGCGCCGTGTGAAGCGTGCCACGGTAAAAGGTTGCGTCCCGAGGCGTTGGCGGTAAAGATTGCCGGCAAAGACATTGCCGAAGTAACGTCCATGTCCATTGCTCAGGCCAGAGAATGGTTCGGAAAAGTCGAAGAAACGCTTAAGCCTCAAAGCCGTGAAATTGCCGCTCGTATTTTAAAAGAAACGAACGAACGTCTGGATTTTTTAATCAATGTCGGTTTGGGATACCTCTCTCTCGGGCGCGAGGCGGGGTCTTTGTCGGGCGGCGAAAGCCAGCGCATCCGTCTGGCTTCGCAAATCGGAACGGGGCTGACAGGCGTTTTGTACGTGTTGGACGAACCGTCGATAGGCTTACATCAGCGCGACAATGACAAGCTGCTTTCGACGCTGTTTCGATTAAGGGATTTGGGAAATACCGTCGTTGTCGTCGAACATGACGAAGACGCCATACGTTCTGCGGACGTTGTCGTGGATATGGGACCCGGTGCGGGAGAACGGGGCGGCAAAGCGGTCGCCGTCGGTTCTCCTCGGGAAATCATGGAAAATCCGTCTTCTTTGACGGGAAAATACTTGTCGCATGAAAAGCAAATCGCCGTTCCGAAGGTTCGTCGGACGGGCAACGGGAAAAAGATTTCCGTCATCGGTGCGCGCGTTCATAATTTAAAGGACATTAACGTTGATTTTCCTTTGGGGACGTTCATTTGTGTTACGGGCGTTTCGGGCGGGGGCAAGTCTTCTTTGGTCATAGAAACGCTGTATAAGGGCGTTGCAAAAGCTTTGAACGGCGCTCGTGAGCTTCCCGGAGCTCATGACCGGATAGAAGGGTTGGAAAACATAGATAAAGTCATCGACATTGACCAATCTCCGATCGGGCGGACTCCGCGCAGCAATCCTGCGACATACACGGGCGTATTTTCTCATATCAGGGATTGGTTCGCGGGATTGCCCGAAGCAAAATTGCGCGGGTATAAAGCGGGACGTTTCTCGTTTAACGTAAAAGGCGGGCGGTGCGAAGCGTGTCAGGGCGACGGCGTTTTGAAGATTGAAATGCATTTCTTGCCCGACGTTTATGTCGCTTGTGACGAATGTAAAGGAAAGCGCTATAACCGCGAAACGCTGGAAGTCAAATACAAAGGCAAATCAATTGCCGATGTATTGGATATGACGGTTGACGAAGCTGTTTCGTTTTTTGATGCGATACCGTCGATACGGGACAGATTGAAACTGTTGCAACGTGTCGGATTGGGGTACATTCATCTGGGGCAGTCCGCGACGACTTTGTCGGGCGGGGAAGCCCAGCGTATCAAGCTGTCCAAAGAATTATCCAAAAAAGCGACGGGACGTACGCTTTATATATTGGACGAACCGACGACGGGATTGCACTTTGAAGATATTTCCAAACTGTTGGAAGTTTTGCATCAGCTGGTGGATCAAGGCAATACGGTTGTTGTGATCGAACACAATTTGGAAGTCATCAAAACGGCGGACTGGATTATTGATTTGGGACCCGAAGGCGGCGACGGCGGCGGAAAAGTCGTCGTAACGGGAACGCCCGAAAGCGTTGTTAAAAGCAAAAAAGGCTTTACCGGACGCTATTTAAAGAAATACCTTGAGAATTAAACGGATGAAAACGTTTTCGGAACGTGTATAATAAATTTTTGGGAATTTCGAAAGTGGAGAAGGGTAATGTCAGTTTCGTCTTTTTTTAAAAAGAACTCGGTTTTATATCCGAGCGGCATTGAAAGCGATGACAAAGACGTCGGTCGTTGGCAGTCCGTTTTGGCCGGGTTAAGCACGGAAAAAAAGCCGGACGATATTATTGAAGAAGAACTTCTTTCTTCCGACGATTTAAAGAAACAGGAAGCGTTACAGTCTATTTTAGATACTGCTTGTATGGTTGTTGCGGGCAGGCAAGTCGTATCGGATGTTTTTCGTTTAGACTGTTTGATAGGCGTTCGCGCAGGTTTATCGGAACCTGTTTTGTATGATTCTGCCGCGAAAAAGATTTTGATTTCCCTTTCGGACGATTTTTCCCCGGAAGACAAGTCGGCATTTTTTATTAAGCAATGTGTTCTGGCATTGCAGGATGCGGAAACGCCGGGGATTTTTTCGGATGCCGAAGCAAGCGTCGTCAAATCGATTTTTGCCGTTCAAATGAAACAGGAATACCCCGATGTTTTTGAAAAGATGACATTCCATAAAAAAGACAAGATGACGGCGATGTGCGAACATTTATATTCGTCGTTTAAGGATTGGAATAAAACGGTAGCGGAAATGTTCAAGTTTTATAAGTAACTTGTTTTTTTCGGGAAAGAAAAAGCCTCCGAAAAAACGGAGGCTTTTTTATAAAATCCGTTTGCGCGGTTATAAGATTCCGAAAGAATTTAAAAAGACCAGAACGACGGCGATCGGAGCGACGCACCTGACCAAGATTTTGAACAGGCTTTGGGCATATTTATTTTTAAAGATTCCCAGATTTTGTACGCCGTAATACCAACCGACGACCAGACACGTCAACAATCCTCCGACGGGTAACAGAACGTTTGAAGACAGGAAATCGAACAGATCGAACAAAGTTTTTCCGAAGATTTTGAAATCCGCCAATACGCCGAAAGACAGGGAAACAAAGATTCCGATAATAAAGATCAAAGAAGCGAACAAAGTAATGGATTTATGTCTGGACACCTTCATTTGATCGCCCATGAACGAAACGACGACTTCCATCAAAGAGATGGCGGACGTAACGGCGGCGAACAGGAGCAACAGGAAGAACAAAAACGCGAAAAACTCTCCGAAAGGCATGGCAGCGAAGATTTTCGGCAAAGTAATAAAGACCAAAGAAGGACCGGCGTTTATGGGGACGTTAAAAGCGAACATCGCCGAGAATATGGTAACGCCGGCGAGCAGGGAAACCAAAGTATCCAGAATCGGGACGGGATAAGTCCCTTTAAACAGGTCTTCGTCCGGTTTGATATAAGAGCCGTAAGTAATATAGATTCCCATTCCGACGCTTAAAGAAAAGAAGCTTTGCCCCAAAGCTGTCAGGAAAGTTTCGGAATTTGCCTTTGAAAAATCGGGATAGAAGAAGAAGTGGACACCTTGTTCGGCATTTTCCAAAGTCAACGCGCGCACCATCAGGACGATCAGCAACACAAACAGCATCGGCATGATGATTTTGCTGTATTTTTCGATGCCTTTTTCGATGCCCCGATAAACGATGAAGGCGGAAATAAAGATGAAGGCAAACAAATAAACCAGCGGCTTGATCGGCGAAGAAATGAATTGGTTAAAGTGTTCTTCGTAATTTGACACCTGAGAATTAGTAAGGGATTCGATGAGATAATAAACGATCCACGAACCGACGACGCTGTAATACGGGACGATGATGCACGGTGTAAAGACGCCCAAAGCGCCGATAAAAGTGAATTTCGGATTTATGGCGCGCATGGTTCCGACGGGATCGGAACGCATTTTTTTACCCAATCCCATTTCGATCAGCAGGAACGTAAAGCCGATGAATGCCGTTACCAACAGATACATCAACAGGAAAGCGCCGCCCCCGCCCTGAGCGGCGATATAAGGGAAACGCCATAAATTTCCCAGTCCGACGGCGGATCCCGCGGCTGCCATGATTAATCCGAATCTGGACCCCCAAGAAGCTCTTTTTGCCTGCATTATTTTCAATCCGAAAAAAGGTTAAAACCGAGAGGATTTTATAAAAAAGCGAAGGATTTTCAATAAAAAATAAACCGTTATGCGTTTGAACGAGGCTCTTTTTTCAGGCACAGGTAAAGTTCGATCATTTTTTTTAAAGCATTTTCGCTTTGTGCGCCGAAAATCATGGTTTCTTTGTTAAAGATCAGACAAGGGACGGCTTTTATGCCTGATTTTTTCCATCCGGAAGGAAGTATGGCATGGAAATTTTGTTTATCGTTGAAAAAATCTTCGGCGGAAGAAGGGAAAATAATTTTATTTTTATCTGCAATTTCTTTTAATACGCCGATATTCGAAATATCTCGAGCCGAGCAAAAATAAGAATAAAAGACGTCTTCCATGACGATATTACCCTTATTTTGTCGGAACGCTTCCTGAATAAGCATATGGGAAGGTCTGGAATCCGTGACGGGGAGTAAATTGTCAAAATTGATGTTGATGCCTTCGTTTTTTGCGATATCGGCGACTTTATCGCGCAATATTTTTGTTTTTTCCGCTGCGTTCGGAGACATTTCCGGCGGCAAAGGAAAATTAAAAAACGGAGAAGGCAAGATAAAAAAAGGCCTTGCGATCAGAGAAGCTTTTACTTTAGGAAAGCATTTAAGCGCGGAATCCAAGCGTCTTTTGGCGATATACGACCAAATGCAAACAGTATCAAAGATGAAATCAATGCGCATGGATCCACCGAAGAAATCAATTTTCTATACAATAGCTTCTTTTTATGTATAAATTCCTAATAACAAGAGGATTATATACGGGAAACCGCATGCCGGGCGTTCAGGAAAAATTACGGAAGTTTATGACGGGACTGTCCGAAGGACGGCAATCCGAAGATCATTCTTTTTCAGAAGATCATTCTTTTTCAAAGGATGGAGCGTCGGAAAATTCCGAACGGGAACGTGCGGAAAAAGAAAAACGCATTGCGCTGTTCCGATTAAAGAACAGAACGGTCAGCCGTCCGGATAAAAAAGATTCGGATTCGCAAAAAAACGACGGTCGGTACGTTAAGCCGAAAGAACTTAAGGGGGCTTCGGATAAGAAGGATGCGCCGAAGCCGAAAATTGACAGAGGCTTGGCGGCGTTGATCAGGAGGCTTCGGGGCATTCCGGCATCGGAAAAAGCCGTTATGCCCGTGAAGGATGACGGGGATGAAGTTTTGTCTTCGCCCGATATTCAAACAGAAGCATCTTCGGAAACATTGTCCGGCAACGAAGAAACGGTTGCTTTTGGATTATCCGTTCCCGTCGGGGTTATTTATTGGGATGAATTTAACGGGCTTGCGGATCGGATTGTCAGCGTACGGCGTATTTTTACGTCCGGATCCGATATTTTAACGGATTCTTTTTGCCATGATTTGCTCGTCCCGCGTATTATTGCACTGTCGCGGACGGTTCGCTGGTATGACATTTTTTCTTTAAAGCCATATGAAGATCCCCGGAGCCTTTTGCTAAACGGATTGCGAGACGTTTTGCCCGACGGGCAAAATCCCAGCCCTTCTTTGCTATCAGTTCTTTCCAGAGTTCGCTACGAACTTTTCGGTTTGGCTTATGTCGGGGGTGTCGGGAGTGCGCGGGGCGATTATGAAAACGGCGTGATTTTAAGTTATGTTCGGGAACGGTGTTCGGATATTCCGTTTGATACGAAAGAAATCTTGAATTATATTTCTTTGTTGTCCGCAGATGAACAAAGCTTTTATGAGTCTGCGGAAATCATGGTAAAACAGCCCCAAGATGTTCTTCGGACGTTTGTAGATGCTTTTTTGCGTTTAATCACGGCGGACGGCATTATTCATGACAATGAGCGGGAAATTTTGGCGGAGTTGTTGTATATTTTAAAGTCTGAAGGCATTGAGCCGGAAATGTTGGGGCTGAAATGATAAGAGAGGTCGGTATGCGTTTTTTTGTATTTATGATTGCCGGGATATTGTGTTTGTTTGACGGGACCGCATACGGTGCCGGACGCGACAAGACGTTTGAATCTGTTTTACAGGAACAGTACAACGCGAAAAAAGCAAGAATACAGCAATTGTTTAACGAAAAAATAGAAAAAATCGGGGAACGTTCCGCCATACCGGAAGACTTGCGCCAGATGTTGATTGATCAAGCCAACGAAGTCAAAGATTTCGACATCAAAACGTTGGATGAAAAATTGAATTTGAAATTGAAGCATGCCCGCCAACGCAGCGTTATTAAAGACAGCTTAAAAGAAGACGCCATGCGCCGTGTTGAATGGGTTATGGAAAACGAACGCGAGTTTGAAGCCAAAAAACAACAGCGGGAAGAAGCGTCCAAGAAAGTTTTGGACGGTTCTTCAGAACCTCAGAATGCTGCCGCACCGCTGAAGCCCGAAGAACAGCCCGCGCCTTCGGAACAGAACGCTTCGGCGAAACCGCAAGAACAGCCTGCACCGCGACCGCAAGAGCAACCTGTGACACAGCCTGCAACGCAACAGCCTGCAACGCAGTCTGAAGAACCGCAACCGTCTTCTTCCGTGGCGCCCGAAGAAAAATCAACTTCGCCGGAAGCCGTGTCGGAACCTGCGCCTGCTGTAACGGAGAACGCGTCTGAAAAAACGCAGGAAGAACAAAAAACGCCCGATTCCGAATCTTCTGCAGATCCGCAACAGCCGAAGTCCGAAGTCAAAATAACGGACGACGAACTTGCCGAGATAGAAGCCGTTGAACGTGGCTTTATTGACGAATTGCGCTATCTCGGGGCGAATGACGAAGAAACGAACCGAGCTCTTGCCGAAAACTCGTCTTTGATTCAAACCATGAGGAACAGCGGGGCGACAAAGGACGAACTGTTGAAAAGACTTGAACAGGAAAGAGAACGGCTTATTGAAACGGTGAAAGCCAGACTGGCTTCGGAAGGCGGCGAAAAGTAATTAATGCGACGGAACGCTTTCCGAAAAGGACGGACTCAAGATGTATAATTTTCTTGCGAAATTCAAATTAAGCACGCGCGTATGTGTCGGTTTTGCCCTGTTGGGGGCTTATGCGGTACTGTTGAGCTTTGCAGGGATGTTTTCCGTCGGTGCCGTGCATCGCGAATATATGTCGGCGAATAATACGATAGAAAGCGTTCGTCGTCTTTCTTCGTTGGAAACGTCTTTGTTTTCCCTGAACCGTTTGCTGATGTATTTTTCCGAAAAAACAAGCGTTGAGGATGTTCAAAACATTCAAGACGCATTGGCGGACTATGAAATCAGGATTTCGGAAATCGAACCGTATCTGGATGACCCCGATATAAAAGAAAAATATTTGGGAAATCTGAAAGCGTCAGTAAGCAAGTATCGCACCGATTTGGACGAGATGCTTACTTTGAGGGACAAAAGCGCCGTTGCGACGGAGAAAGTCCGTCTGTATGCAGGACAGGCTACCGAACGTTTATCCGCGATGATAGAAGAAGCGACGCTTCCGTCCGCGACGTTTGCTCTGAACGCGCTTCAGGAACAGCTTGATACGCTGACGGGGACGTTCGAAGCCGTTTCTATGGAAAAGAACGAAGCCGAAAAACAAAAACAGATTAATGAAGAATTGGAGGCTTTAAAGAAATCGGCAAATGCGGCGAAACAAGCCGAGATGGTCAATTCGAAGCAGTTGAAAGTCGTTTTGACGGCGATAGGAAATTTGGAAAACGAAGTCCGTTCGAAAATAAAGACGGATAAGTCGCTGACCGAAAAAGTCAAAACTGTTTTTCAATTTGGAAAAACCAATGCTTCATCGGTTAAAGAATTGATAGATTCGCTTGTTATGAATTCGGCTCATTTGATGACGGATGCCGAATCGTACAAACTGTTGTTTCAAAAGTTGTTTGTTTTGGCAGCGGGGTTTGCGGGTATTTTGACGTTTGTCTTGGCTTTTTTGTCGTTGTGGGGGATACGGTATCCGTTATCCAGACTGATAGAAAATATGCGTGAAATCGCACGCGGGGACAGGTCTGTTTATATAAACTTTACGGATCGCAACGATGAGATCGGTTTGTTGGCGCAGGCGATGTCTGCTTTGTTGTCGAATCTAAGAGGGGACAGTGCGGCGTCATTGGGCAGCGGTGCGCCGTATGCGTCCGTATCGGACTATGTACCGTTGGGGGCTGCATCAGGCAGCGTTTCGGACGAAGCCGAACGGACGAACACGACGGAAGAAGGCAAAGACGACGAATTTGCATATTTCGGAGAAGGCGCCGGCGATGCGGAAAGCCAGCTTTACCGAATGTTGGCACTGGTCAAGCATATCCATACGGCGGCGGAAACGCTGTCCGTAGAAACGGGCGTTCATTTTTCGGCATATCAGAAACAATTTGATTCGCTGACGAATGTTTTGACGGTCTTGCTTAGGGAAACGGATCGCTTGTATGAACATTCAGGATTTTCTGAACTTAACGATTTTTCGATGTTGAGCGAACGGGCGGCACAGCAATCGGCGGCTTACAAAGAAAGTTCCGAAGAGCTTGCACGCCGCAATGAACAAGGGGCTCAAGCCTGTGAATCCGTTATAAAACAAATAGATTCCATTAAACTTTTTTCTTCGGGTCTTTCGAATTGGGCTCATATTATGTCTGATTTGTCGGAAACGATACAGCGTATGTCATCGCAAACGAAGATATTGGCTTTGAATGCGTCGATAGAAGCTGCGAAAGCCGGAGATAAGGCGAAATTTTTCGGGAATTCTGTTTCGGAAATAAGGAATCAGGCGCAACAAACGTCACTGACGGCCGATCAGCTGTTAGCGAATTTGCGCGATATGCAAAATGAAACGTTTGCCTTTTCAAAGGCCGTTGACGATGCCGTGAGCGACATCCGTTCCGTTTATACCCTGTCTTCTGAAACGGCGGCGTTGGCGGCGGCGCAACGGGGGAATTTCGGGGAACAGGAAGCCTTGTTAAAATCCGTCGGCGACCGTGCGGCAGGTGTTGCGGAATATGCGGCAGGTTTGGGAAAAGTATTGGGAGGCATTTCCGATGCCGTCAGAAAAGCCGGCATTATTTTGCCGGATCTGAAAACCGAAACGGATGCGGTACAAAGAAATTTGTCCGAATTTATTTCCGAATTGCCGACCTATGAAGAATAAAAAGAGACGCTAAGGAATCAGGGTGATCTTTTTTTCTGTTCAAAGCGTCCGATATTTCCGATGAATTGCTCTATTAAAGACACGGAGTGTCCCGAAGTTTCGGTCTTGTCTTGGTCAATAGCGACGGACATACCGTCACTCATATCCTTTTGCTGTATTTCCTGCAGGATGCCGTTATTGTCGAATTTCAACACGGTGATGTGCCGTTCCGTTTCTTTGGGCTTAAAGAAAGCGATGCGTTCTTGAACGGAGCTGATGTAAAGCCAGTATTCGCTGTCAAAGACGGTTTTTGAGGACGGCGTTCCGAGAATATTTTGGACTTGAGTATAGGGAGTTTCGCCGATTTTAAGCAAGGCGAGTTTTTCGGGATCCGGCGAATCGCCGTGAGCATCCAACATAGGGGTGCAGGCGTTTAAAGACAGAGCCAAGGCGATCAGTTTAAAAGTTTTCAGATTATGGATCATTTTCAAAAACCGTATTTTAAAAAGCCGAAACCGCGAGTAGAATACAGCGAAAACAAAATGAAGGGAACCCTGCAAATGCATCAGGCAAAGAATGAATTTTCACGTATAGCGGATGTTTCTCGGATACCGACAACGTCCATGGTTATGGATATAACGGCGAATGCGTCGGAATGTAAAGCTTTGGCGGAACGTTTCGGGATTCCGTCGGTTGACGGGTTGACGGCGAAAGTTGTTTTAAAATCGCTGGGCGGCGGTCGCATTCGGGTCAGCGGAGAATTGGCGGCGCGGGTGAAACGGATCAGCGTTGTTTCTTTGGAAGAATTTGAAGAAGAGGTCAAAGACAGCTTCAGTGTTTTGTATGAGCCGGAAGGAGCCGAAATCTCATTGAGAACGAATGAGATTGATTTGGATGCGACGGAGGAAGAAGAAAAAGAAATAATAGAAGACGGCAAGATAGACGTAGGAGAATTGGTTGCCGAATATTTGTCATTGGGATTGGATCCGTTTCCGCGCCGTTCGGGCGAGGAATTTATGCCGTACGGCGAAACAGAGACACGAGAGAACCCGTTTTCGGTTTTGGAAAAGCTCAAGAAGGATTAAAAGCTGAAGAAGGATTGAATTTTCTTGCAGTTTTGAAAAAATTTTTATATGACATAGGTCTTGGTTTCGTATTCCCGCCAGGCGGGGGTATGAAAGATTGCGCTAATTCTTTGAAGAAAGAGACAGAACAATGGCTACACCTCGTAGTAAAAAATCAAAATCACGCCGCGACATGCGCCGTTCACATTTGGCTTTGGGAACGAATGCCGTTATGGAATGCCCGAATTGCGGGGAAATGAAACGTCCTCACAATGTGTGCTCCAGCTGCGGTTATTATGACGGCAAAGAAGTCGTCAAGCAGAAGATCGAAGAAGACGCTGTTTCCGAAGCGTAAGACGGACGAAACCTGATATAGGGGGCGATTGTGGAAACGAATCAGCCGCTTGTCCTTGCCCTGGATGCAATGGGCGGGGACAAGGCGCCCGACAGCGTTATTGGCGGTTTAAAGTCGGCACTTCATAAATATCCTGACGTACAGTTTATTGTCTTTGGCGACGAAGGCAAAGTTATGCCGTATATGGAAAAATATGATGTAGATCCGAAACGCTATCGTTTTGTGCATACGCCGGATTACGTCCGCTCTGACGAAAAGCCTTCCGCGGCGGTTCGTTCAGGTCGCAAGTCAAGTCTTTGGCTTGCGATAGAATCCGTTAAGAACGGTGAAGCGGCGGCTGTTGTCAGCGCCGGGAACACCGGAGCTTTAATGGCTTTTTCCAAACTGATTCTGGGAACGATGCCCGGCATTCACCGTCCGGCGATAGTAACGGTTCTTCCGACTCGGACGGGCAGTTGCGTTATGCTGGATTTAGGGGCGAATGCGGAATGCGACGCGCGGAATTTGGTTGAATTTGCCGTTATGGGCGAAGTTTATTGCCGTGCCGTATTGAAACGCGAATGCCCGACGGTCGGTCTTTTGAATATCGGTTCGGAAGAAACCAAAGGTCGTGACGAAATCCGCGAAGCGGCACATATTCTGAAAAATACTCCGTTGGGGCATGAATTTAAAGGCTTTGTCGAATCGGACGATATCGCCAAAGGAACCGTGGACGTATTCGTTACGGACGGTTTTTCCGGAAATATTGCGTTAAAAGCGATTGAAGGTACCGTAAAATTGATGCTCGGTTTGTTAAAGGACGCCGCGACCAGCAGTATTTTTTCAAAATTGGGCTTTTTGTTTGCGTTGCCGTCATTGCGGAAAATCAAAAAAAGCATGGATCCCCGTTTATATAACGGAGCGATGCTGATCGGATTGAAAGGCATCTCAATCAAAAGCCACGGAAACACGGATGCGTTTGGTTTTTTGAATGCCATCGGCGTTGCAATAGACACCGCACGGCACGATTTGGTCGGAAGCATAGCCAAACAGCTTCCTTCGGTTGATTTGTTTGATAAGGAAAATACGAAATGACAATGTTGCGCTCGCGAATCATCGGGTTGGGGTCTTTTTTGCCTGACCGTATCAGCACAAACGATGATATGGCCAAAATCGTAGACACCAGCGACGAGTGGATTGTTACCCGAACGGGGATTCGCCAGCGCCATTTCGCCGATGAAGGAATGTCTTCATCGTATATGGCAACAAAGGCCGCCGAAGAAGCTTTGAAAATGGCCGGTATAACGGGAAATGATTTGGACTTGATCGTGCTGGGCACGGTTACGCCGGATAAAACGTTCCCCGCAACGGCCGTGTATGTCCAAGCCGCTTTGGGGATGGAACACGGGTGCGCCTTTGACGTTGTGGCAGCGTGTTCCGGTTTTCTTTATGCCTTGAGAACGGCCGATAATATGTTGCGCATGGGGCAGGCTAAAACGGCATTGGTTATCGGCGTTGAAACATTGTCCCGCATTACAGACTTTACGGACAGAAATACGTGCGTGTTGTTCGGTGACGGTGCCGGATGCGCCGTGTTGTGTGCAGAAGAAAGCAACGGTACTTCGGATGATCGCGGTGTTATTGATACGTTGATTTATTCAGACGGTCGTTATGCTCCCGAACTGTGTTCGACGGGCGGTCCGTCAACGAACCATGATGTCGGCTATATTACCATGAACGGTCGCGAAGTATTTCGTCATGCCGCCGTTAATATGGCGGATGCGTCGGAAGAAATTTTGGCAAAGAACGGTATTTCGTTGGATCAGGTTGACTGGCTGATTCCGCATCAGGCGAACAGCCGTATTTTGGAAGCGACGGCAAAACGCTTGGGAATACCGATGGAAAAAGTGATTTCGACGGTCGGAGAACATGCGAATACGTCGGCGGCATCGATACCTTTGGCTTTGTCCGAAAGCTATAAAAGCGGAAAGATCAAAGAAGGCGATCTGTTGCTGTTACCCGGAATGGGGGCAGGCTTTACGTGGGGAGCCAGCCTGATTCGGTTGTAACAAAGGCGTGAAAAGCGCGTGATTTTCTATTTTTGTGACGCAAAATCTTGAAAAAGATAACAAATTCCCTTAAGCTCATAAGATGAGGGCTGGTAAGGGAAGGATATATTCATGGCTGAAACAAGTATAAAAAATGTTACGCGGGCAGAATTATCTGAAGCAATTTATCACGAAATAGGCTTGTCAAGCAGTGAGTCTGCTCACTTATTGGATCAGGTGCTGGAAGAGATATCCAAAGCGCTGGAAAAAGGTGAAACGGTAAAGCTTTCGTCTTTTGGGACGTTTTCTGTCCGGCAAAAGAAGATGCGCGTCGGTCGTAATCCGAAAACCGGTGTTGAAGTTCCGATTATGCCGCGTCGCATATTGTCGTTTCGGCCGTCTCAGATGTTAAAGAAACGCGTTAATTCCGAGAAATAAGATTAATGGAAACGGATACGGAAACAGAAGATAAAAAGGCTGCCAGAGCGTTTCGTACGATTGCGGAAGTTTCCGAAGAATTAAACGTTCCGCAACATGTTTTGCGTTTTTGGGAAAAGAAGTTTGAAGAACTGGCTCCTGTTCAGCGCGGAGGCGGTCGCCGCTATTATCGTCCCGAAGATATAGCATTGCTGAAAAAAATCGAGTATTTGCTTTATAAAGAAGGCTATACGATAAAGGGCGTCCAAAAATTATTAAAAGAAGGGCGCATCAATGCGGTCGCCGAAGGAGTTCAGCCGTCGGAAACGTCGGATGCGGAATCGGAAAAAGGTGCCGAATGCAAAGTGAATTCCGCTGCGTTGGACGCCGTGATTTCCGAATTGGAAGAGATTGCGGATCTACTAAAAAAAGCCGTTTAAAAATATAAAAAAATAGGCTTGCAATTCAAAAAACGGCGTATTATATTGCCCTTACTTTGACGGAGCGTGGCGCAGTCTGGTAGCGCACTTGTATGGGGTGCAAGGGGTCGGAGGTTCGAATCCTCTCGCTCCGACCAAAGTGAAAAGGCGGATGAAAATCCGTCTTTTTTTGTAAGAAACCTTAAGGGCTCTGCTGTCGTGGAAAATGAAGAAGAAAGCAAACACCCTTTAAAATCGGCAGAAAACGGTTTTGCGTTGTTGCCGATTATTGTTTTTGTGGGGTTGTTTTTCGGGGCAGGGTTGCTTTTCGGCGATTTTTATGCTTTGCCGGTAACGTTTGTTTTTTTAATAGCGTTATTTGTAGCTTTTTTGCAAAACCGGGATCTGGGGTTTGAAAAAAAATTGGAAATCTGTGCCGGAGGAGCAGGAGATTCAAACATAGTCATTATGTGTTTGATTTATCTGACGGCAGGCGGATTTGCCGGCATTGCAGAGGCTTCGGGCGGCGTTTCTTCGGTTGTTAATTTGTCGCTGTCTTTTATTCCCTCGCATTTTGCCGTTGTCGGGTTGTTTTTGTTGGGGTGCTTTATTTCCATGGCGATGGGAACGTCCGTCGGGACTGTAGCGGCATTGACTCCGATAGCTTTGGATGTCAGCGAAAAAACGGGCGGAAATTTGCCGATGTCCGTCGGTGCCGTGGTGTGCGGAGCGATGTTCGGCGATAATCTTTCTTTTATTTCCGATACAACAATTGCCGCCGTTCGGACGCAGGGATGCGAAATGAAAGAAAAGTTTAAAGCCAATTTTGAAATCGTATTTCCTGCGGCTGTGTTGACTGCAGTGGTTTTTTACGGTCTTTCTGTCGGAGAATCTTCGTTTCAACGCGAAAACCTGCCGTATGATTTTTGGCAGGCTTTGCCGTATTTGGGGATTTTGGCAGGAGCGCTTTGCGGTTTAAACGTTCTTGTGCTGTTGGCGTCGGGGACGGTTTTGTCGTCTTTGGCGGGGGTGCTGACGAACGGAATGTCGTTTAAGGAAGTTCTTTTTGCCATAGGGCAGGGAATGTCGGGAATGTATGAAATCTCGATTATTGCTCTGTTGGTGTCATGCATAGGGGCTTTGGTTCGTTATAACGGCGGCTTTCAATGGATATTGGGCTTTATTCAAAAAAAGATGTCGGGGTATGTCGGCGCGCAAAGCGGAATAGTTTTTTTAGTCGGATTTTTTGATGTGGCAACGGCAAACAATACCGTTGCAATCGTTTTGGCAGGGCCGATGGCTAAACAGATTTCGGAAAAATACGGGATAACTCCGCAAAGAAGCGCGTCTTTGTTGGATATATCGGGATCGGTGTTTCAGGGGCTTTTGCCGTACGGGGCTCAATTATTGTCTGCGGCAAAGCTTTCGGGAATAACGTCGGCCATGATTTTACCGTATTTGTATTATCCTGTTTTTATGGGGATAAGCGCTTTTTTGTTTATTGTATTTTTTTCAAGAAAGAAGCTTGCTTGAGCTTCTTTTTCTTTGTTTTGCGGGAAAGATGAAAAGATGGTATAATATGCGCCGAATTTTGTTTCTTTCGGCGAAAGGGGAATCTGATGCCCGTTAATTTAAGAAATGAAAAAGCTCTGAACCAATACATAGAAAACTTGGTTTATCACGGAGAAAAGCACGAAGCCTTAAAACCTGCGGAATTGCAGGATAAGGCGTTTGTCGAGGCAAATAAGGACAAAGTCATTTCCGCCATGATTTACCAATGGATGAAGATGCGCGTCAGGGAACATTTGACCGAAAGCAGCGAAGTTCCGTATTTGGAACCTGTGACGGCGGCGGACGAAAAGGATCCCGCATGGTTAAAGACGGCTTTGGCGGAAGGGCGTCCCGTTTATGATTTTAATGCGGATGAGATTTCCGAAGGCTTTTATAATAAACTAAACGCGATCAGGGATTGTTTTTATTCGTCGTGTTTGGATTATCTGGACAAAGAACTGTCAAAGCCGAAGGTTAAGCTAAAGGTTGATTATTTAAAGACGGTTCATGATTACGATTCATTTGAAAAGGCTGTTATAGCGGCGAACAAGTGGCATGAAGGTCTGGCGCAGGCGGCGCAAAAGCAAACGTTCAAGGAAGAAGACCGTCGTCGCATGGAAAACGGCACCGAATTTGTCATGGATTTGGGGGACGGATTTAAGGCGGTCAAGCTGTTAACGCCGGAAGCGTTGGATGCGGAAAGCGACAAGATGGGGCACTGTGTCGGTCAAGGCGGATATGACCGTGCCGTCAAATCGAATGCGATACAAATTTATTCCATTCGCGATGAAAAAGGCGAACCCCATGTGACGTTTGAAATTCAAAACAATCTGGTCAAGCAATGCAAGGGCAAAGCCGACAAACTGGTTATCAAAAAATACTTGCCGTACGTTCAAAAATTTATCAATCGTATGGGGTTAAATCCGTACGATGATGCTAAAAACATGGGTATGGTCAAGGATATTTCCGGCAAATTTATCAATATGTACGAAATGCCGGAAGGGGCTCATTTTAAGAATTTGGATTTGTCGAATACGGAAGTTTCCGTTTTACCCAAAGGCGTTATTGTTGACGGCTATGCCGATTTAAGCGGCACGCGGTTGAAATCTTTGCCCGAAGACTTGAAGGTCGGCAAAAATCTGAGCATTAACGATACGGGAATAGAAAGTTTGCCTTTCGGATTTTCGGTCGGAGGATCTTTGTCTGCGAAACGTTCGGCGTTAAAGGCTCTGCCGGAAGGGTTGAGAACGGGCGGTTCTTTGGATGTTTCCGATACGAAAGTATCGTCGTTTCCGCGTACATTTTCGATAGGAAAAGACATAGACATCAGTCGCACGGAAATACGGGATATTCCGTCAGATTTAAAGGTTAACGGCGATTTTTCGTTTGTGAATACGCGGATTGATTTTTTGCCCGAGAAATTGGAAGTTGCCGGCAGTATGAACGCCGAACGCAGCGATATCGGATCTTATCCCGCCGGCGTAAAAGTCGGCAAGGATTTGAACTTGAGGGAAACGGCGGTTGAAAAACTGCCCGACGGATTAAAAGTCAACGGTTCATTGTTTTTGACCCATTCTCAAATCAGCGAACTGCCCGAAGGATTGGAAGTTAAAGACAGCCTTTTGTTGTGCGGGCTTTACATTTCGCGTTTGCCAGACAATTTTAAGACGGGCGGCGATTTGGACATCAGCGGGACACGGATACACTCATTGCCCCAGGGGTTGGATGTCGGCGGTTCTTTAAATATGCGCGGTTCTTCGGCAACGGAGATTCCGTCGGATTTAAAGGTTGGCAAGGATTTGAAATTGGGCAGTTCGTATATTGAAAAGTTGCCGGACAACTTTACGGTCGGCAGGAATTTGGATTTAAGTTATTCGTCGATTCGCGAATTGCCCAAAGGGTTGAAAGTCGGAGGAATACTGGATATTTCTTCGACATCTCTCAAGGAAATTCCGACAGGGACAAAAGCTGACGGTTTTATTCGAGCGGGCAATTCCGACGTAGCATATATTGCGCCCGACATTGATTCTAAAAAGATTACGGGGCTTTCTCCGGAAAAGGTCAAAGAAGCCAAGCTGGCATACAGAAAACGTGCGGCACAGCAGGAAATCCGCCTGAAAAAGACGCAAAAATCCAGAACGTCGGCTTCCGTACGCTTTGGAATAAAGGGAAGCGGCAGAGAATAAAATTTTCGTGTAAGGACGCTGATGTCTGAATTGTACGAATGCTTGGCAAAAGGCGATATGAAAGGCTTTCGAGCGGCTTTGGACACGGCGTCAATTGACGATTTAAAAGGCGTTTTGGTTACTTCGGCGGAATGCGGAAATCTGGATGTCGTAAAGCTTTTGACGCAACGGGGCATTTATGATTCGTGGGCGATTGTCTCGGCATCATCGTACGGCAGGCTTGACGTTATCAGGTATTTGTTGCAGCACGGCGCAGGAAACCGCAAAGCGGCGCTCATCGGTGCGGCTGCTCACGGAAAGCTGGAGGCTGTAAAGCTTTTGATGCAGGACGGTTTTTCGGATACGAATGAAGCTTTGGCAGACGCGGCGATGCGCGGCTATTTGGATATTGTCGTTTTTTTGACGGAACACGGCGGAGATATCACGGCTCCCGTTTATAATTCTGAAACGGCGGTCAGTTTGGCGTGGAAGCACGGACACAAAGACGTTTGTGCTTATTTTGATAAAGTATTAAAAGGCTGAATAACGCCGGTTTTTTTCTTATAATTTTGGAATTCGATTTGTGCGACCGCGCGTTGAGAAGGGTTTAAGGCGGAAGCGTCCAAAGCTTCATCGGGTTTCGGGAAATAGTTTTCGGGATAAACGATGCGATATCCTTTTTCGTTGTTAAAGGCGTAGACGGAAGGTTTTTGTTTTTTTTCCGCTGTTTTCAGAGCGTTCAGATAAATAAAAAATTCATTGTCTGCGATTTTGATATTTCTTCTTTTTAATCTGTTTTTAATGACGGCGGCATAAGCGGCGTTTTTGATATCTTTTTCGTCGGGCGGGGCTTTGATGACGATTGCGCCGTTTTGTAAAATTCTGCGTTGTTGTGTTTTGTTCAGGCGTTTAAAGAATTGGTTTTCCGCATTGATAAAAGCGGCTTGCTCACGAAGTTTGTCTTCCCAAAATTTCAGGTCTTCGTCTTCAAGCTTTTGTTCGGCTTTAAAAAATTCGTGCATTTCCGTGCTGCCCCGTTCGGGGTATTTGTATTTTCTGTACGAGACGGTTCTTTTCTTCGTAACAAAGGGGATTTTGTCCGGTCTTTGTTTTAAATAGTGCAAGAACGCTTCTCTGAGACGTTCGGAGGCTTTGTCATTCGGGTTTGTAACGGATCGTACGGGCAGATTTTTGCTGATATCCAGCCGATAAGTTATATTTTCGTCGGAATTTGAATTTGAAGAAAATGAAAAATCGTTATTAATGTTTAGATTTGCCGTCACATCATTTTCTGCGGGATAAAGAGCAGTCATGATTTTTTTAGACATCGGCGTATGAAAACGTTCGAACAGGTTTGTTCTGGAGTATATTTGAGGTTCGACGGTTTGTTGTTGGAAATCTGGGATTTTGAAAGTTAATTTGCCGTCTTTTTTATTTACGGAAGGTATAATAACATATACCAACAGCAAAAGGATAAAGAGCAGTCTGAAAGAACTGAAAATCATTTTCAATCATCAAAATTGTACGAACTCTTGCTATAGTAAGCGAAACTTTTTATGAAAACAAGGACAAGGACGTATGGGAACAAAGGGCTATTGGGATAATAACTGGTCCGAATGGGAACAGGATTTGCATCCGTCGTTGTTTGCGAAGTTTTGTCTTCCGTGTTTGTCCGGGGCAGAGGGCGGACACATATTGGATTTAGGATGCGGCAAGGGTAGGGATTCTCTGTTTTTTGCCGAGCGTGGTTTTTGCGTAACGTCTCTTGACATTTCGGAAACGGCATTACGGGCATTTGAACATCCGAAGATCAGGAAGGTTTGCGGGGATATTTTGTCTTTTGATTTTTCAGAGGGCTTTGATGCCGTTTATGCGAATTTGTCGTTGCACTATTTTTCCAAAGAAACCGTCAAAGTGATAATCAGGAAAATATATGATTGCCTGCCGATAAACGGTTATTTTTTTATGCGTTGCAAATCCGTTCACGACGAACTGTACGGACAGGGTCGTCATATAGAAGAGAACATGTATGAATATGAACACATTCGGCGTTTTTTTGATATAAAGTCGACGCGAGAATTATTGTCTTTGTTTCGGGAAGTTTCGGTTACCGAAGCGAACGAATATTATTTTGGGAATTGTTCGTTTATCGACGTTGTTGCAAAAAAGTAAATCGCGAGATTTTTTTATTGAAATTAAACGAAAAATATATAAAAAATAACTTTTGGTTAAAATAAAACGAAAAAGCTCTTTTTATGAATGAAATAGCTGATACGGCTCTTTTGAGCTTAACTGTTATTGCCGGGGTGTTTGAACGGAAAACGAACCCGAGCCAACTTAGGCATTTGTCGGGGAAAGGGACAGGATTTTTTGATGAAACAGACATCCTTCGGTCTGCCAAAAGTCTTGATTTAAAGGCAAAGGCTGTTAACAGCGTTTTAGAACGTTTAGACCAGACCCCGTTGCCGGCAATAGTGACGGATAAAGACGGGAATTTCTTTATTTTGGCTAAATTTTCGCCCGAGAAAGTTCTGATACATCGTCCTGAAAGAGGTCGTCCGGAAATAATTTCGACGTCTGATTTTAAAGAGCAATGGAGCGGTCGTATTATTTTATTTGCATCGCGCAGCAATATAAAAAGTCTGTGGCGTCGATTTGATATTTCTTGGTTTATACCGGCCGTTTTAAAATATAAACGGTTATTTGGAGAAGTTTTGCTTTCTTCGCTGTTTTTGCAAATATTTGCGTTAGTTTCTCCGTTATTGTTTCAGGTTATTATAGACAAGGTTTTGGTTCATCATAGCTTGAGTACACTGGACGTCATTTTTTTTACGTTGCTTTGTATGACGGTGTTTGAATGTATTTTGAGTACGTTAAGGACATATATTTTTTCGCATACGACGAATCGAATAGATGTAGAATTGGGGGCTCAATTATTTAAGCATTTATTGTCGCTTCCTTTATCATATTTTGGCTCCCGCCGTGTCGGTGATACGGTCGCAAGGGTTAGAGAGCTTGAGAATATTCGCAATTTTTTGACCGGTTCGGCATTGACGTTAGTTATAGATACGGCGTTTACGGTTATTTTCTTTATTGTTATGTTGATGTATGCGCCGTTTTTAACTTTGATTGTTGCGTTGTCGGTGCCGTTTTACGTTATTTTGTCGTTGTTGGCGTCTCCTGTTTTGCACAGACGGGTTGAGGAAAAATTCAAACACGGGGCAGAGAACCAAGCTTTTTTGGTAGAATCCGTTTCTGCGATAGAAACGTTAAAGGCGCTGGCGGTTGAGCCTCAATCGGTTCGTAAATGGGAAGAACAGCTTGCCGCATACGTTTCCAGCTCTTTTAAAGTTTCTAATTTAGCCAATATTTGTCACAACGGCATCAGCTTTATCCAGAAAGTAACATCGGCGCTGACTGTTTTTTTTGGTTCAAAGATGGTTATAGAAGGTCAAATGACAGTTGGGCAATTGGTTGCATTTAATATGTTGGCGGGGCATGTATCGGCGCCGATTTTGCGATTAGCTCAGTTATGGCAGGATTTTCAACAGGTTAGGATTTCGATTGAACGGTTAGGGGATGTTTTAAACACGCCGGCGGAGCCGTCTGTAAATTCCGGACAAGCACCGACGATTTCTTTAAAGGGTGATGTTAAATTTACGGATGTATCGTTTCGTTACGGATTGGACAAGCCGCAGGTTTTAAAAGGCATCAACCTTCATGTCCGCCCGGGTGAAAGCATAGGGATTGTCGGTTCATCGGGTTCCGGGAAAAGCACTTTGACAAAGCTGATTCAGCGTTTATATTTGCCGGAAAGCGGTCGTATAACGATAGACGACATAGACATATCCACGTCAGATCCGTCATGGTTGCGCAGACAGATAGGGGTTGTTTTACAAGAAAACACGCTTTTAAACCGTTCGGTTCGTGATAACATAGCGTTATCGGATCCGGCTCAACCGATTGAGCGTGTTATTGCAGTAGCCAAGATGGCAGGTGCGCATGATTTTATAGCGGAAATGCCGGAGGGCTATGACACTATTATAGGCGAACGCGGAGCGTCTTTATCCGGCGGCCAAAGGCAGCGTATAGCGATAGCCAGAGCATTGTTAATCAACCCGCGTATTTTAATTTTTGACGAAGCAACGTCGGCATTAGATTATGAATCGGAAACTTTAATCCGTCGGAATATGTCGCAAATCGGCGAGGGCAGGACAGTCTTTATAATTGCGCACCGTTTGTCGGCGGTACGTTCATGTGATCGTATAATCGTCATAGAAAAAGGCATGATTGTTGAAGAGGGGACGCATACTGATCTTTTAGGACGCAGAGGAGGTCGTTATGCATATTTATGGGGTTGTCAAACAGACGGTGAAATGATATGACGGGCGGATCTGGTATAGAGCGGGAATTTTTGCCGGCTGTTTTGGAAATAACGGAAACGCCGCCGTCGCCGTTGGGTCGTGCGACGTTATATGCGATAATCGGCATATTCAGTTTTGCGTTATTTATCAGCTTGATTTGCAAAGTTGACATTATTGCGATAGCTCCGGGAAAAATTATATCCAGCGGTCACAACAAGTTGATTCAGCCGTTAAAAAGCGGTGTTGTAACGGATATTTACGTTCGTGACGGTCAATTGGTCAAACGGGGGCAAGAACTTGTTCAAATTAAATTTGAAGATGCGGAATCAAATCGTTCCCGATTGGAACAGGAGTTAATGTTTGCCACGATGGATGTAGCGCGTTTAACGGCGTTATTGGCAAAAGATCCTGTATCTTCATTTTCCGTTCCTGCTGGTGCCACGCAAGAAGCCGCGACCAAGCATCGGACTCTTTTAAAGAACGAAGCCGACAAAATCAAAGCGCAACTGGCAGTTATAGAGGATCAGATAGATCAAACGTCTGCGGAACGGGATACGGCGCAGGCTTTGATAAAAAAGATAGAGCGTTTGTTGCCCAACGTGCGTTACAGGGTGTCTAGGTATCGTGAGATATATGAGAAAGGCAGTATAGCGAAGTCGTTTTTTTTGGAAAAAGAGCAGGAACAAATTCAATATGAAGAAGATTTAAACGTTCAAAAAAAGACGTTGAAGGAGATAGAAGCGAAATTACAAGTACTTCAGGCGCAAAAATCGCAAGAGGAAATAAATTTTAAAAACGATGTATTATATCGGCTTCAAGAGGCGTCGAACAAAGAAAAATTACTAAAGGACGAATATGCGAATGCGCGTTGGATTGACGGATTAACGACGATAAAGGCGCCGACGGACGGTATTATACAGGAAATGGAAATACATACGGTAGGGGGTGTTGTAACGCCGGCACAAACGTTAATGAAGCTGGTTCCGTCGGACAGCATTTTAGAAGTTGAAGCAATGGTTTTGAACAAGGACGTCGGTTTTGTAAAAGAAGGACAGGACGTCAGTATTAAAATCGACAGCTTTCCGTACACCCGATACGGCACAATAGACGGCAAGCTTGTGCATTTATCGCGTGATGCGGTTGAAAACGAACGTTTGGGGCTTGTTTATATTGCGCGGATAGCGATGGCAAAGGATTTTATCCGTGTTGACGATAATGATGTGCGCCTTTCTGCCGGAATGAGCACGTCGTCCGAAATAAAAACGGGGCAACGACGTTTGATAGAGATAATTTTGACTCCGTTTAAGGAATATGCTTCGGAAAGCTTGCGTGAACGCTAATCAATGCCGGAAATGTAATGGCGGGAAACACAGTTTCGGCAACTAAAGTTTATATATTATAGGTTGTTTAACCGGATGATTTGACGGAGAGATAAAAATATATGGACGATGGTATATATTGACTCCGTTTTTCTAATCTGGGATGATTTTGAGGGTACGGAAAAAAGACGTTTAATGAATAAGGTTTTTTTAATCTTTATTTTATTTCGTTTTTTCAAAGTCAGTCAGGTTATAAAATAAACTGTCCGTAACATTTGTTCGGACATGAAAACCGGCGGTTTGTATTTATACAAACCTTTAACCGGAATTCATGTTTTTTGAATGGATTTAAGTATTTTTACAGGAGGAAGAGATGACGTTTGAAGCAGGAGAAGTATCGGAAGAAGATAAGCCGTTGGTCAATTCATGGGTGGAACAGGAAAAACGGTTTGGTCGTAAATTTTTAGATTACTGGCTGTTCGGGCGCCCGTTGGTTAGTAAGGCACGCAGGATGGCGGCGGATCGCGAGAGGGGATTTTATTTTATAATGAGCGGGGAAGAGACGCGCGGTTCAGACGGTCCCGTTAAAAATCCGACATATTTCTTTTATTTATGGTGGAAGGGTGGTTTTGTCGAAATCTATTCAAAAAGAGATCCGAAATATAAAAAAGTCAAACAGGGTGATCGTGTATTTAACGAAGTATATTTTCTTAAATACAGTATATTTCAGATGTATTTACATCAAGATGAACAGATTTATACAAGGGAATATTTATTTTCAGTGATAGAAGAGGCGTTTAAATCCTTTAAGCTTTGGGGAAATGACCCTTTTTATGATTCATATCTAAAGGATGGAGATGTTGTGGTTAATTATGACAATGTTGAGTTAATCGGGGATTGGGAAGGATAATATTATGACGCAATGGATAGATGATATTGAATGGAACAATTTGCAAGCTGAGGAAATCGTAGATTTGCTTGCCGGGCATAAGGCGAGTCTTTCCGAAGTCAGTCAGGTTATAGATAAGCTGTCCGTTGCGGGGACGAATTCAAATACGACGATTTTTTACAGCGGATTAACAGATACGGAAGCATTTATCGAGGCGCAAAAACAGGCGGTTTGTATTTATACAAACCTTTAACCGGAATTCATGTTTTTTGAATGGATTTAAGTATTTTTACAGGAGGAAGAGATGACGTTTGAAGCAGGAGAAGTATCGGAAGAAGATAAGCCGTTGGTCAATTCATGGGTGGAACAGGAAAAACGGTTTGGTCGTAAATTTTTAGATTACTGGCTGTTCGGGCGCCCGTTGGTTAGTAAGGCACGCAGGATGGCGGCGGATCGCGAGAGGGGATTTTATTTTATAATGAGCGGGGAAGAGACGCGCGGTTCAGACGGTCCCGTTAAAAATCCGACATATTTCTTTTATTTATGGTGGAAAGGAGGCTTTGTCGAAATCTATTCTAAGATGGAAGAAAAACGTAGGGAGATGGAAATAGACGGAAGGGTTTGGAATAAATTATATTTTCTTAAATACAATATATTCAAGATGTATTTGCATCAAGATGAACCGATTTATTCAAAGGAATATTTGTTTTCTGTGATAGAAGAGGCGTTTAAAGCCTTCAAGTCATGGGGGAATCACTCTCGTTATGATGCATATCTAAAGAATGAAGATGTTGTGGTTAATTATGACGATGTTGAGTTGATCGGGGATTGGGAGGGGTAATATTATGACGCAATGGATAGATGAAATTGAATGGAACAATTTACAAGCTGGCGAAATCGTAGATTTGCTTGGTAGACATAACGCGAACCTTTCCGAAGTCACTCAGATTATAGATAAACTGTCCGTTGCGGGAACAAATTCAAATACGACAATCTTTTATTCCGGATTAGTAGATACGGATGCATTCGTCGAGGGGCATAAACAGGCGGGCACCCGCATTATTGACTCGACGAAGGCGGGGGATCTGCTTGGTGATGCAGAGTTTAAAAAATACATTTATGAAACATTTAAAGGGGAAAATATAGATTCGTTTTTGTATGACGGTAAAGACGGGCTGTGGGCGCGCACCTCCAAACGTTTTGCCGAAGCAACGGCGGGCGAAATTCGGGTGGAATTAGGCCCGAATTTGCGCCGTAACAGTGTTTTTATTCAAACTGAATTACCCGTAATAATTGAAAATGTTAATATACACACGGCTAACGGTCTTCCAAAAGAGAATTTTTTAAAGGGATTGTTCGGGGGTACGGATTATACGTTGGATCCTGTTACCGCCAAGCGTGTGGAAAAAATTTTGAAAGATGCAACGCATTTATATTCATCCCCAACTTTGCAAAAAATATTGAACAGATTAGGGATGGTGGGCATTGCTCTGGGGCTGACAACGGTAGCTTCTATGGCAAAGGCGGCGGTAGAAGACGACGATATGGACGGAGCGATAGAAATTGTTTCCGATTTCTTCGTGTCCGAATTTTCGGGGGCTGCGGGCGGTGCCTTGTCGGTTTCTGCGGCGATTAAGGTGTTGACGTGTTTGTCGGTTACTAATCCCGTCATTTTTGGCGGAACTTTGTTTTTATCAGGGATTTTGGGAGCAATCGCCGCTTCGGAAATCGGCGGAGCAATATTTAACGAACATAAAGATCGGATAATTAGCGCCGTTAGAGATTTGTTCGGTTGGGAAAGTACGTATGACGGAGAACAAAATTTAAGACAGGTCTTAAAACGACAAAATATAATGGCGGAAACAACGCGCTCGCCGTTAATTTTGGATTTGGACGGAAACGGGGTGGAAACGGTATCGGTAAATGATGGCGTATATTTTGACCATGACGGAAACGGTTTCGCGGAAAAAAGCGGATGGGCGTCTGAAAATGACGGGATACTGGTTCGTGATTTAAATAACAACGGACAAATTGACGACGGAAACGAACTGTTCGGGGATCAAACATTGTTGTCCGACGATACGAAAGCCGCAAACGGATTTGAAGCGTTGGCAGCATAAAACTATTGTATAGGTTGAAATTGTTTTTCTGATTTGAGATATTTATTAAAGATAACATTTGTGGTTTGAAGGTCGATTTCAGTGCTTCAATTTTTTAAAAACATTCCTAGAGATGCTTTTAAAATTGTTATTTTAATTGTATCTAATGCTGTTGCGGCGTATTCGTATAATGCGCTTTATTTGTCATATATTGATTCATGCGTCTATTCTGATTGCAGTGCTAGATTATATTTTTTAATCCCAATGTTTTTGAATATGACTATTGCTTTATTTTATTTTGTTTTGTTGTTTTTGCTTTACAAGGTGAGTGTTTTTCTATCATATATTTTGTATTTATTGTTTTGTATTTGTTTGTTTTGCTTTAAGGTCTATTCTCCATTTTTGCTTATATATATGAGGTATTGAAAATGAAAAAAATTATTCAAAATAATATGATTTTATGGATTTTATTTTCTCACTTTTTTATAGGAGTGATTATTTATCATCCTTTGGTTAAATTTAATTTTATTATAAATTTTATTAAAAATACTATTGTGCTATGGTATTTTATAATTTCTTTTGTTTACATGTACCGCCAGATGAGAAATAGTGTTATAAAAATGACTTTTCTCTCTATATATGCTTTTATCAGTTTATGTATTACAGTTTTGTTATTTGGCGTTCCTTATACATTATTATCCTATTTGGGTAGTAGGATTTGGTTCCTTGAATTCGCAAATCCTTGTAATATGCTCACGGATTCTGTGCTGTTTATGCAACTAAAAGTTATTATAACGGGAAACAACTTTTTTTCGTAAGTATGGGGAGGTTTTATGCACAAAACAGAAACGTTATTTTCTAAGTTAACGGGATGGAAGCAAAAATTTTATGTAGACGAATATAGCGTACATAAGGATGCTTTTAACGTATCTTTGTCTATTGATCTTCCAAATAATTTTTTACAAACATTAATGATAACTGTTGTTTATTGGGATGGAGGAGAAAAGAAAATAATTAAGGACTTTGCGATAAAATCTACATCTGTTGATTTTACTATATATAATCAAACATCTGTTCCTCCATTTATTTTATACTTGGAAACTCAACATACACTTGAACCTATCGCTGTTGATATTATATATGAAAAAAGGTTATCAATCGCTACAATTTCATACGAGGATTATGATTATCTAGATATATCTTCTGCATCTTTTCCTGCGACTTCTTCTTTAGGAGAGTTGGTTGTTTCCGGTAATCGTCAAGGAACATTACCTCAAAATCTTCAGTCCTCCTTTTACTCGGCAGAAACAACGCGATCGCCGTTAATTTTGGATTTGGACGGAAACGGGGTGGAAACGGTATCGGTAAATGATGGCGTATATTTTGACCATGACGGAAACGGTTTCGCGGAAAAAAGCGGATGGGCGTCTGAAAATGACGGGATACTGGTTCGTGATTTAAATAACAACGGACAAATTGACGGCGGAAACGAACTGTTCGGGGATCAAACATTGTTGTCCGACGGTACGAAAGCCGCAAACGGATTTGAAGCGTTGGCGGATTTAGATACCAATCAGGACGGCGTATTTGACGGCGACGACGAAGCGTTCGGAGAAGTTAAAGTTTGGCAGGACAAGAACGGAAACGGCGTTGTTGACGACGGGGAATTGAAAACGTTAAACGAAGCGGGTGTCGTATCCGTTAATCTGAATTATCAAAATCAATCCTTTACGGATGATAACGGAAACGAACACGGACAAACGGGAACGTTTATGCGTACGGACGGTACATCGGGAACAATAACGGACGTTTGGTTTGATGCCGATTATGCGGATACGGTTGATTTGACCGATGTCGTCATATCCGATGAAATAGCTCTTCTTCCCGAAGTCGAGGGATTCGGCAACGTGCATAATTTGCAAACGGCGATGGCTTTGGATACGACGGGGGAATTAAAGGGACTGGTTCAACAATATGCCTCGACGACGAACCGTGCTGTTCGGGACGGGATTTTAATTGATCTGATTTATACTTGGGCAGGAGTGATTGACGTCGATCCCGAAAGCCGCGCAGCAAGAATGTTATACGGCAATGCGATCGGTGATGCTCGCAAACTGGAAACATTGGAAGAGTTTTTAGGGGAAGAATATTTAGGAACATGGTGTTGGGGAGAACGTGACCCGAACCCTCACGGTCATGCAACACCGATATTGTTGGACGCGTTTGAACAACTGAAAGATTATATAGACGGAGCTTTGTTGTCCCAGACGCATATGAAAACTTATGCGGATGCCGTAACGATAAATTGGAATACGTCAACGGAAAAGTGGGAAGTTGATATTTCCGCGGCTTTGGAGTTGTTGGAAACGGGGTATGAAGCGGCGGGGACGGACGGGATACTGTTCCTGAACGATTTTGCCAAGGTTTTAAAAGTTTACGGAGAATTGGGTCAAGATGTTATTGATGCTTTTCGGGCGGCGGGAGATCCTTCCGGAGAAGGAAGTTCGTTTGAATTGGCTTTGGCTTCTTTAGGCGCGGATAATGTCGGTACGCCATTCAATGACACGATAAAAGGGACGGATTTTGACGATCAGTTGTTCGGTTTGGCCGGGGATGATTACATTTCGGGAGGCAACGGTAACGATACTTTGAACGGCGGTTCGGGGAATGATACTTTGCTTGGCGGCAATGGGGATGATACTTATGTCTTTGAACAGGGCTTCGGTCATGACAAGATCAGTAATTTTCAATCGTCAAGCGGTAATTACTCCGATACGATTTTATTTAAAGAGGGGCTGTCTCCTGATAATGCCGTTGTTTATAGAGAAGGTTATGACCTGATCATTAGTTTCGGCGAAAATGACAGTTTGCGCATTTTCAGCTATTTTGATGAGCGCGGCCTGTCTCAATCAGCCGTTGACACGATTAAGTTTTCGGATGAAGAGCAAACGGTTTGGACGCGTGATGATATTTTTGAAATGGTGAAAGTGCCGAACGATATGGAAAATTTCTATATCGGAACGGACGGAAACGATACTTATGACGGTTTGGGCGGAAATGACATTATCTTTGGCGGTTCGGGGAACGATACGCTGAAGGGCGGAAACGGCGACGATATTTTGTACGGCGAAGACGGCAATGACGTTTTGGACGGCGGTTCGGGAAATGATATGCTCTACGGGGGATTAGGGTCCGATGTTTATAAGTTCGGCCGCGGTTCAGGCAAAGATACGATTATTGAAACCGATAAAAACGAAAATGATGTTGATGAAATCCTTTTAGGCGAAGGATTGACTGCGAATGATATTTTAATTAGCAGAGATAACAGTCATTTATATGTTTCTATCTACGGTACAACGGATGATCCGACGATTTATGACGTTCTAACCCTTAAAAATTATTATTCCGCAGGAAATATGCCGTTTAGATTACGCTTTGCAGACGGAACCGTTTGGAATGATTTGAACGAGCATGTCACGGTAAATACGGGGCAGAACGAAGGTGACACGATTTTTGGTTCCGGGCTTGCCGACGTCATTACGGGAACGGATAGGAACGATACGATTGACGGAGATAACGGCAACGATACTTTAAACGGCGGATTCGGAAACGATACTCTGATTGGCGGAGCAGGCGACGACGTTTTGGATGGCGGAAGCGGAAACGATATATTGCGCGGAGGTTCGGGCGCCGATACATATAAGTTCGGTTTCGGGCGTAATGACGACGTGATAGAAGAAGATTCTTTTAATGGCGATGTTATTTTGCTGGATGCCGGCATTACTTCCGATGATGTTACTTTCGGCAGAACATCAGGAGCATTGTATATTGAGCTTTCTGATCATAGCCGTTTGACGCTTAAAAATTTTGTGAATAACTCTTCAAATTACGGCATCATTTTAAAATATGCCGACGGAACGACGGTGAATCTGCGCCAAAAATTATTGGAGTTGCCTATAAAAGGGACGTTGTTTGACGATAATTTAAAAGGAGATGCTTCTAATAATACTTTGATCGGGCGGACTGGTAACGATATTCTTGACGGCGGGGACGGAAACGACCTGTTGGACGGGGGAGAAGGCGATGACGTTTTAAAAGGCGGCGCTGGAAATGACGTGTACCGTTTCGGTTTCGGTTACGGCAAGGACGAAATATCCGACAGTCTGGGGACAAACGTTGTCGAATTAAACGAAGATGTTTCGGCAGAAGATGTTGCTTTTAAACGGGAAATGAACGATCTGTTCTTGATGTTAAATGACGGTTCGTCTCTTAAAATTGTCGGCGGCGCAAATCCGGAAGATGTCGCTACTCATATTTCTGAAATCAGATTTTTAAACGGGACTGATGAGGCATTGTCCGTTTCAACGGTGTTGCAATCCTTACCCATACACGGGACTGAGGGAAAAAATATAATAAACGGATCCGCTTCTAACGATACTATATACGGATACGGCGGTTTTGACACCTTAAAAGGTTATGCCGGCGCAGATACTTTATACGGCGGCGACGGTGATGATACCCTTGATGGCGGCGACGGGGACGATTTGTTAGTCGGCGGAGCAGGCAACGATATACTGTTAGGAGGAGCCGGTAACGATACTTATCGTTTGGAATTAAACGGCGGACACGATGAAATTACAGATGATTACGGATTGAACGTTATTGAAATTGACGAAAATGTTTCAGCCGAAGACATCGTAATTGAACGTTCAACAACTTCGGTCAAAATTTCTTTGCCGGACGGTTCTTCTCTTTTGTTAACAAAGTCTGCTTCGGAAAACGAAGAAGCATATCATTTGGAAACAATCAAATTTTTAAACGGGACTGACCCGGATATTGATTTTATGGAACGTCTGGCACTGGAACCTTTGCACGGGACAAATGGTGCGGATAACATTATAGGAACTTCGAACAATGACACATTAAACGGTTTGGGCGATGATGATGTGATTCGCGGATACGCAGGAAATGATACGATAGACGGCGGTAGCGGCGATGATGAAATAGAAGGAGGAGCCGGCAACGATACCATTACCGGCGGCAGTGGAAACGATGTTATTGACGGCGGTGACGGAGACGACATTATAGACGGAGGAGCCGGAAATGACGAGATCGAAGGCGGTTACGGCGATGATGTCTATCTCTTCGGCTTTGGTGACGGTAATGACTATATTTCCGACGGCTACGGTTCTAACGTTATCGAATTGAAAGCGGATGTAACTCGGGAAGACGTTTCTTTTAAACGCGTTGACAGTGATTTTATTATGGAACTGTCAGACGGGAGTTCCGTCCGTGTCGGTTGGGGCGGAACAGGAAGCTATCCTGTGTATCATATAGATACGATTAAATTCCTGAACGGCACCGATGCAGATATTGATGTCGAGGCATTGTTGCCGACGGTTCCGGTTTATATTTCTGAATCCGGTACAACCTCATTTAATACGGATACGTTTGTCGGCGTTAACGACGGTGAAACGGTACACGGTTCTGATGAACATGATACAATACGCGGAATGGGCGGAAATGATACGATATACGGCAATGACGGCGATGATGAAATAAAAGGCGGAAACGGAAACGATACGATATACGCCGGAAAAGGAAACGATGTCGTTGACGGCGGTGACGGAGACGACTTTATAGAAGGCGGTGCCGAAAATGACGAAATTGAAGGCGGTTACGGCGATGATGTCTATCTCTTCGGCTTTGGTGACGGTAATGACTATATTTCCGACGGCTACGGTTCTAACGTTATTGAATTGAAAGCGGATGTAAGCCGAGAGGATGTTTCTTTCAGGCGTGTCGATAATGATTTTATATTAGAATTGTCGGATGGTAGCTCTGTCCGTGTCGGTTGGGGCGCAACGGGAAGCTATCCTGCGTATCATATAGATACGATTAAATTTCTGAACGGAACCGATGCTGATATTGACGTTGAGACAATTTTATCATCAATTCCGGTTGAAGTTGTTTCTGAAAAAACGATATCCATTGTCGGAAATGACGGAGATGAAACTTTTTATGCCTCGGACAAAAGAGCTAATATCGCTGCAAGAGCCGGCGACGACGTCTTGTACGGCGGAAACGATAATGATGATCTTAGCGGAGACGAAGGTAATGATGTCTTGTACGGAGGTGACGGCGACGATACGCTTGAAGGAGGAAGCGGAAACGATATTCTTGAGGGCGGTTCGGGCGATGATACGTTAAAGGGCGAAGATGGAAATGATATTTACCGTTTTGGATTCGGTGGCGGAGACGATTGGATTACGGATTGGAGCGGGACAAATATTATTGAGCTGAAAGAAGATGTTACGGCAGAAGACGTGTCTTTGAAACGTGTCGGAGATGACCTGGTTTTGCATCTGTCAGACGGTAGTTCTTTAAGCATAACTTCGGGAGCTTCGTTTGGAAATACGCAATATTTTAATACGATAAAATTTTTAAACGGGACGGATGAAGATATTATAATTAGCGATATTTTATCTTCTTTGCCCGAAGAGCCGGAGCCAGTTATCATCAACGGAACAGTTGCGGATGAAACTTTTGTTTCGACATCTTTAAATGAACGGTTTATCGGGAAAGCCGGAAACGATACATATCGTTTCGGTTTCGGTTGCGGGCAGGACGTTATCGTGGAAAATAACGGCGAAGATGTTATAGAGCTTGAAGCGAATGTTGCGGCAACAGACGTTACGTTGAAACGCTTGAATGAAGATCTGGTGATTTCGTTGTCGGACGGTTCCAGTTTGACGATAAAAGGCGGAACCGATTATTTTTATGATAATAAATATGTCGAACGTATTCGTTTTTTAAACGGTGAAGATGATGATATTGTCCTGAATTCAGAGCTTTTTTCATCAATGACGGTTTACGGCGATGATAAACCAAATGCTATTAGCGGCTTTTCTTCAGATGAAACTTTCTTTGCCGGTTCGGGAAACGACAGTATTAACGCTTTGGATGGGAATGACACGATTTACGGCGAAGACGGAAATGATACACTAAAAGGAAGCAACGGTAACGATACTTTATATGGCGGTGCCGGCAACGATACTTTAGAAGGCGGAAACGGTAACGATATTCTTGATGGTGGTGCAGGAGACGATATTCTTGATGGCGGAAGCGGAAGCGATATATATCGCTTTGGCTTCGGATACGGAAATGATGTCATAGAAAAAGATTATGCATCTTCTTCCAGTCAGGCAAATATTATAGAATTAAATGCTCCTGTTACTGCTGCGGACGTTACAATAGAGCGCTTGAATACTGATGTTATTTTAAAACTTTCGGACGGTTCAACGCTCACAATCACAAACGGAATAGGTGGTGATGTATGGTATTGTTTCGAGCGTATCCGATTTTTAAACGGGACGGATGAAGATATCGTCTTTGCAGATGTTTTGCACGAGGTTCCGGGCAAAGGGGATGAAGAAAATAACAGCTTATATGCTTCTTCTTCAGGTAGTAATACGCTTTATGGCTTTGGAGGAAATGATTCTTTGCGAGGAGAAGCCGGCAACGATACTTTGTACGGCGGGGAAGGCTTGGATACATTAAGAGGAAATGGCGGTAACGATATTCTGTATGGTGAAGCCGGCAATGATATTTTATATGGAGGAAACGGTAACGATATTCTTGACGGCGGTTCTGGAAATGACAGACTTGAAGGTGAAAGCGGTAATGACGTCTATCGTTTCGGATTTGGCTATGGGAATGATGTTGCCCGTGACGGATACGGAACCAATATAATAGAACTGCAGCCGGAAGTAGCTTCTTCAGATATTATAATTGAACGAATTGACCAAGATATTATTGTGAAACTTTCTGACGGCTCTTCCATTACTGTTTTAGGCGGGGGCGGAAGTAATAATAATTATTATTTTGATCGGATTAAATTTTTGAACGGTCAAGATAACGATATTGTCTTTTCTGAATATCTATCCAGTGTGCCAGCAATGGGCAATGATGATAATAATTCATTATTTGGAACTTCAGGTAATGACACTATGTACGGTTTGGGTGGAAGAGATATCGTATATGGCTATGACGGCAACGATACTTTGTACGGCGGAGAAGGAAAAGATTCCTTACACGGAGGTAATGGAAATGACATTCTCTATGGTGGAGAGGGTAATGATACGCTAAAAGGTGAATCTGGCGATGATATCCTTGACGGAGGGGAAGGTAATGATCTTTTGCAAGGTGGAAACGGTAATGATATTTACGTATTCGGAGAAGGAGGCGGCGAAGATATCATTTCTGATGCTGACGGCTCCTATGGAGACGACAAACTGTATTTTACTTTAGAAGATTATGATCGCCTGTGGTTCTCTAAGGAAAACGGAAACTTAAAGGTATCTGTTTTAGGTACGGAAGATAGTATAACTGTAAATGGTTGGTTTTCTTCTCCTACGATAAATTCTATGTCTCGGCTTGAGACAGAGAACCATTATACGACGATGGAAGAAGTCAATAGTTTGGTTGAAGCGATGTCTTCATTCTCACGACCAGATACATCAATATCGGAAAATCCTATATTGGCAAACGAGCTTTTATCTACTGTACATGAGGTATGGCATCTTAAAACATCCTAATGCTTTGAAAAAAATAAGAGGGAATAGGACGATTAGTCTGAGAATTTCAGTTAAGCAGAATGTTGACGGTAACAAATCTCTGATAAATAAAAACATAAGTCAAAAATGTGTGGTTAATTATGACAATGTTGAGTTGATCGGGGATTGGGAAGGGTAAAAAAAAACGCCTTTAGCTCAGGCAAACCGAGCAAAGGCGTTTCTCTTTCGTGAGATATCAGTTCTCTGTTTCCGAAGCTTCGTCGTCTTCGGTTTCCTTTTTTAAAACCGCACGAACTTTCTTGACCCGGAAACCGTCTATTTCCAATATTTCAAACGTGCAGTACGGGCAATCTATAACGTCTCCGACTTTCGGTTTGCGCGCTAGCAACCCGAAAACATATCCGCCGATCGTGTCTTCTTCGTGTTCCTCTAACGGATGAAGTCCCATATATTCCATGGCTTCATCCAACAAGGTCATTCCTAAAAATTCGTACGAACCGTCGTCGCGCATCTTGGCATCAACTTCCGTAGCTACGTCGTGTTCGTCTTTGATGTCGCCGACCAGTTCTTCCAATACGTCTTCCAACGAAATTAAACCCGACGTCCCGCCGTATTCGTCTATAACGATCGCCATGTGAATGCGGCGGCGTCTCATCGTATGAAGAACTTCGGATACGGACAGGCTTTCCGGAACAAATAAAACTTCCCGCAACATTTTGGTCAGATCTTTTTCTTCGGAATTCATCAAAATGTCGCGCAAATGAACCATCCCGATTACGTTGTCTTTGTCTTCGTCACATACGGGATAACGCGTATGGCGCGTTGAACGGACAACTTCCATGTTTTCTTCGTACGAACATTCCAAATAAAGGCATTCCATGTCTTGGCGCGGAATCATGATTTCTCGGGCGATTTTGTCCGAAAAATCAACAGCGTTCTTGATGATTTCGCTTTCCGTCTTGTCAATAATGCCGCCGCGCTGGCTGGCGCTGGCAATTAATTTGATTTCTTCTTCGGAATGGGCGACTTCGTTGTCTTTGGCAGGGCGAATGCCGAATATTTTCAGGCATAATGCCGCTAAGTGGTCAAAAATGTAAATGACCGGATAAAAGATTTTGGCAAATAAATAAAGCGGGCGAACAACAAACATGACCGAAGCGCTGGTCTTTTGTATGGCGATCGATTTCGGTACCAGTTCCCCGAACACAACGTGCATCAGCGTAATTAACGTGAAGGCTACCGCAAAACTGACGCTGTGCAATAATATGGGGTTGTCTTTGAACAAAGGTCCGAACAGAGGATCAATAATAAATGCCAATGCCGGTTCGCCGATCCAGCCCAAAGCCAACGAAGCCAACGTAATTCCAAGTTGCGTCGCGCTGAGATATGAATCCAATGCGCTTGTTACTTTTATGGCAAGCTTGGCTTTTTTATTTCCGTGATGCTGCATTTCTTCCAACTTTGAACGCCGGATTTTCACGATTGAAAATTCGGCGGCGACGAAAAACGCATTCATCGCGATAAAGAAAAAAGCGCAAACAAGCATTATATAAGGGTGTTCCATGTTATCCTCAAAAACACATTAACTTTTTTCGGTTAAAAACGAACAATAAACAGGGGCGTGATCCGACGTTTTTTCCTTGTCCCGATAAGTATCGCAGACTTCGGCGCTTTTTAAACGGTCGGCAAAAGCGGGGGACAAAAACAGGCGGTCAAGAAAAATCCCGTTATTCTTGGGGCGCGCGCCGCCCTGATAATCCCAGTAAGTGTACAAGGGGCGTAAAGATGCTTTTTCCCTGACGGCTTCGGTCAGTCCGAAAAAAGCCAGCTTTCTAAATCTGTTCCTGACGGCGGGAAGGGTAAAAGCGCCGTTTTCAAACAATCGTATGTCATAAGCGTCGCCGTCCGTTTCAATCACATTGAAATCTCCGCCCAAAACAAAAGGAATTTCACGTTTCATCAAAAAAGAAACGCGTTCGTTCAAGGCGTCCATCCAGTCCGTTTTGTATTTCAGGCGTTCCGCACCGTCGGGGTCGGAAGCCGAAGGCTGACCGTTGGGAACATAAACGGAAATAAATCGTTCTCCGTTATTGTTTTCGGCTTCGATATATCTGGCTTGATTGTCGGGCGCGTCGGGCAAAGCGTCGCAAACGAGCTTTAATCGGTTCTTTGATAAAACGGCGACCCCGCAATAGCCTTTTTGTCCGCTGACCAGACAAGAGTAGCCTTCGGTCATTAATTCCAACGCGGGAAAGTTTTCGGTTTCCGTTTTGATTTCCTGCAACAACATAATGTCGGGAGAAAATTCTTTTAAATATTCCGTCAAAAGGGGCAAGCGTACTTTGACAGAGTTTACGTTCCACGAAGATACGCAAGAAACGGCGTCTTTTGAAACAAAATCAGTATGATCCGGAACAGGGTCCATTTTTTATCGGAAAGCCTTATTTAGTATTTTTTATTATACATACAGTAAAAACGCTTTTAACGCCACAGAAATTTTATTCCGATTGCATCGGTCGGATTTTTCGGTATTTAAGATTGCGACGGACTTTGCCCCTTTGCTATACTTTGATTGTAATGAAGAAAGGCGGAACGTGAAAAGGTTTCTTTGTTTTATTTTGGCGTTATCTTTTTTATTCGCCGATGCTTCTGAGGCACAAGCGGCCAGACGTCGTCGCGCTTTGAAACCTAACAAGCCCAAAGTCGTGCTGAATATAAATATGGGGGATGTAAAGTATCTGTACCGCCGGCGGGAAGACCTTGAATGCGAAAACGACAATGTCGGCGGTTGCGCGCATATCGAAATGTATTATTCGCCGCAATTGATGCAAACGGGATCCGACACCGTTTTTCAGGTGGAAATAGGCTTTAAGGATTTTGTCGTCGAGGTGTCTTCGGATTATCCAAAGGGGTCGTGCAAGTTTAATTTGGTCTTAAAACATGAATTGACGCATGTGGCGTTTGCGCGCGCGGCTTTGGAACGCTATGCTCATGAGATGGGGGCGGCTCTGTTGGCTGAAGCCGAAAGAATGAGAACGCCTTTTTCAAATCATGATTTTAACAGACTGGTCAGGGTCGGTTACAAACACTTTGTCGAAATAAACAAAATACAGGAAGAACAGCATAATCTGATGGATTCAAAGGGCAATAACGCTTATCAGTGGGAACAGTGTCTGGGCAAAGACTGAAAAACCGGAATGCTGTTTATGCCTTTTTGTGCGCCGCCTTTGCCAAAGCGACAAGAAAAACGTTTCATAAAGGCAAACGGCAGTTTTTTTTTGAAACAAAGCGTAGCTTTCCGCATCGTTTTATGTATAATACGGCGAAAATTACAGTAAAAGGCGGTCTTTGAAATGGAAATGGCTTCATACGCGACGTTTGCGGAAAAAACGCGGGGGCGGCTTTATCCCGAACGGGAAGCTCCCTACCGTTCCTGTTTCCAGCGCGACCGCGACAGAATTATCCATTCCGAAGCGTTCAGACGGCTGGAATCCAAAACTCAGGTGTTCGTTTATCACGAAGGCAACAGCCTGCGGACACGGTTGACCCATTCTTTGGAAGTTTCGCAAATCACGCGATCTTTATGCAGGATGCTGGGGCTGAATCAGGATTTGGGCGAAGCATTGGCTTTGGCGCATGATTTGGGGCATACGCCCTTCGGACACGCCGGAGAAATGGCTTTGAACGAATGCATGAAAGAGTACGGCGGTTTCGACCATAATGCTCATTCCTTAAAGATCGTAACGTTTTTGGAACAGAAATATCCGCGCTTTGACGGCATTAACCTGTGTTGGGAAACTTTGGAAGGCTTGGTTAAGCATAACGGCCCGCTGATCGGAACGGGCAAGCCGCCGTTGCCTGCCGAAATCGCCGAATACAACGAAAAACAGGATTTGGAGCTTGCCGGTTATCCGGGGGCGGAAGCTCAGGTTGCTTCTTTGGCTGACGACATTGCTTATTGCAACCATGATACGGACGACGGGCTGAAAATGGATTTAATCCGTGTCGAAGAGCTTGAAAGCGTGCCGTTTTTTAAACGCCATTACAATCAGGTCTTAAAAGAATATCCCGCCGTTGACCATTCCAGACAAGTCGCTGAAACAGTGCGGCGCATGATTAACGATATGATTTTGGACGTTGCGGAAACTTCTCGGCGCCGTTTGGCAGACATCCGTCCGGAAACCGTCGGCGACATCCGTTCTTTGAAAGAACCCGTCATCAGATTTTCCGAAGAAATGACCCGAGACATGGAAAGCTTGAAAGCTTTTTTGTTTCCGAATATGTATCGTCATTATAAAATCAACCGGATGACCAGCAAAGGAAAGCGAATAGTCAAAGATTTGTTTTCATTGCTGTTTTCCGAACCGAATTTGTTGCCGCTTTCCTGGCAACGCCGGGCAGAACGCATGCCGGATATGAGGGCAAAAGCCCGATTGACGGCGGATTTTGTTGCCGGTTTGACGGATGCTTCGGCAATAGAGCTTCATACCCGTTTGTTTGACCCTCAGGTGAGGATTTGATTCATGAATATCTTTAAACACATCAGAAATAAAGTTGTTGCTTCCGTGGAAGAATTGGTCGCCGAAGGCAAATTGCCGCACGCCGTGGACACGTCCCGCGTTGTTGCAGAGCCGCCGCGCGATGCGGCGCACGGGGATGCGGCGACGAATGCCGCGATGGTTTTGGCGTCTCAGGTCGGTATGAAGCCCCGTGATTTTGCGGCTTTGCTGGTTGAACGGCTTAAAGAAAGCGACATTATCGAAAGCATTGAAATTGCAGGTCCCGGCTTTGTCAATATGCGCTTGTCCAAAGCGTTTTGGTACGGTCGTCTGAAAGAAATATTGGAAACGGGAACGACGTTCGGTTCTTCGGATATCGGAGACCGCCGCAGAATCAATGTTGAATTCGTTTCGGCGAACCCGACGGGACCGATGCATGTCGGGCACGGACGCGGCGCCGTTTTCGGAGACGCTTTGGCGGAATTGTTGAAAAAAGCCGGATATGACGTAACGCGCGAATATTACGTGAACGATGCCGGGTCTCAGGTCGATGTTCTGGCGCGTTCGGCATACCTTCGCTATAAAGAAGCGTTGGGCGAAGACATCGGCACCATTCCCGAAGGATTGTACCCCGGAGATTATCTGATTCCCGTCGGCAAGGCTTTGGCGGAAAAAGACGGCGACAAATGGCTGGGCAAACCCGAAAGCGAATGGCTGGCTTATTTCCGTTCCTATACGACTGAAGCCATGCTTGACATGATTCGGGACGATTTGGCGGCACTCGGCATCAAGTTTGACGTGTTTTCTTCGGAAAGAAAGTTGGTGGAAGCCGGAAAAGTCAGCGGCGTCATTGACTTTTTGCGTTCTCAGGGATTGATTTACGAAGGTGTTTTGGCTCCTCCGAAAGGCAAACTGCCCGACGATTGGGAACCCCGTCCCCAGACATTGTTCAAAGCAACGGAATTCGGGGACGACGTCGACCGTGCATTGAAGAAATCGGACGGGACATATACGTATTTTGCTTCCGATATGGCTTACCATTTGGATAAGTACCAACGCGGCTTTACGGATATGATAGACGTCTGGGGCGCGGATCACGGCGGTTATGTCAAACGGATGCAGGCGGCGATCAAGGCTTTGACGGGCGGCAAAGGTCGTTTGGACGTCAAGTTGTGCCAAATGGTGAATCTGATGAGCAACGGCGAACCCGTTAAAATGTCAAAACGCGCGGGAACGTTCGTTACGTTGCGCGACGTTATTGACGAAGTCGGCAAAGATGTCATGCGTTTTATTATGCTGACGCGCAAAAACGACGCTCATCTGGATTTTGATTTGGAAAAAGTCAAAGAACAGTCTAAAGATAACCCCGTTTTTTACGTTAATTATGCTCATGCACGTGCTTGTTCGGTTATGCGCCGCGCCGCAGAGCTTTTTAACGGGGAAGATTTATCGGATGCCGCGCTGAGTAAAGCTGATTTGACTTTGTTGTCCGATGAAGACGAAATCGCGTTGATTCGGTTGTTGGCTTCATTGCCGCGCCAGATTGAAGCGGCGGCGGAAGCGTTTGAACCGCACCGTATCGCATATTATTTGAATGACGTCGCATCGGGTTTCCACGGTTTGTGGAACAAAGGTCGCGATAATGTCCAGCTTCGTTTCTTGGACGAAGAAAACAAGCCGCTTTCGATGGCTCGTTTGGCATTGGTTCGCGGCGTTATGACGGTGATTGCGTCCGGACTGGGCGTATTCGGAGTTACCCCCGCACAGGAGATGTAAGCCATGTTTCCTCAAGATTATCGGGAAGATGATCCGTTACGGGCGTTCAGAGAAGAACGTTTGGAACAAAAGCGCCGCCGTCCCGCCATTTTAATCGGCATTGCCGTCGGGGTTGCCGTTGCTGCGGCGGTCGGTTGGATGACGTTTGGAAAATATGTGTCGCTGTACGGCGATGCGGACGGGGAACTGCCGTTGATTAAGGCGGATACTTCGCTTTATCGCATTCGTCCGAAAACGCCCGGCGGAATGGACGTTCCCAATCAGGACAAGCTTGTCTATGACCGTCTGCGCTCGACGGAAGGCGAATTGAGCGTGGAACGCTTGCTTCCGCCTCCCGAAAAACCCGAAGCTCCTCAGGAATCGGAAAAATCCGATACTTTACCGACGGATGTCAAACAAAGCAGCGATCCGATCGGGGCGTTGGCAGAACACGTTTCGGAAACTTCGGAACTGGCATCGGGAACCGTATACGATGAAAACGGCGTTCCCGTAGAGGTTATGTTCAGAACCGTTACGGAAGAAACGGTTTCGACGTCTTCTCTGCCGGAGAAGGCACCCGAAACACAAAAAGCGCAGGAACAGTCACCGGAACCTGAAAAAACGCAAGAATCCTTGAAAAAGGAAAAATCGGAAACAAAGACTGAAACGAAATCGGAACCGAAACCGATTTCTGCCGCGCCAGAGCCGAAAACAAAAGAAGCGACGCCTCAAAAAAGCGAACAAAAGAAAGAAGATTCGCAAAAATACAGCGTTCAGCTGATTTCGGCGCGCACTCAGGCGGGAGCCGAAGGCGAACGGAAAAGATTGTCGCGCAAGTATCAGGATTTGATGAAAGACCAGCCTTATTCGATTTCCAAAGTTACCGTCGGCAAGAACGTTTTTTACAGGCTTCGCGTCGGATCGTTCGAAACTCGCGAAGGGGCAAAAGCGTTGTGCGACCGTTTCAAATCCCGAAAACAGGAGTGTATCGTTGCCAAATAATATGCCTTCATCCGTTATTTTCGGCTGTGAAGGGACAACCTTAAGCCGTTTTGAAAAGGATTTTTTTAAAAACGTCAATCCGTTGGGCTTTATCCTGTTTGCGCGAAACGTTGAAACGCCCGAACAGCTGAAGTCATTGACGGCATCACTGCGCGAAACGGTCGGCAGGGAAGACGCTCCCGTTCTGATAGATCAGGAAGGCGGACGCGTCCAACGTTTAAAACCGCCTTATTGGAAAACGTATCCCGCTCAGAAAGTATTCGGGGATCTTTATGCCAAAAATCCGGCAGCGGCATGCGAAGCCGCACATCTGAACGCCCGCTTAATCGGTCGGGATTTAAAGGCTTTGGGAATAGACGTTGATTGTCTGCCGTTGTTGGACGTTCCCGTGGCGGGAGCGCATGACGTTATCGGAGACAGAGCGTTTTCAACGGATGTACAAGCCGTTTGCGATTTGGGAATGTCCGTTTGCGAAGGGTTGTTGGACGAAGGCGTGATGCCGATTATTAAACATATTCCGGGACACGGGCGTTCGTCTTGCGACAGCCATCTTGATTTGCCGAAAGTTACAGAAGGTCGGGCTGAACTGGAAAAGACGGATTTTTATCCTTTTAAACATTTGGCGTCGGCTCCGTGGGCGATGACGGCTCATCTGCTTTATTCTTCGATAGATTCAGAACATCCCGCTTCTTTGTCCGCCCGCGTGATTGAAGAAGTGATTCGCGGTTTTATCGGATTTAAGGGATTTTTGATTTGCGACGATTTGTCGATGAAGGCGTTAAAAGGCGATTTTGCTTCTTTATCCCGTCAGGCGTTGGATGCGGGATGCGACGCTGTTTTGCATTGCAACGGAAAACAAGAAGAAATGAAAGCCGTTGCCGACGGGATACGTCCGTTGTCGTCGGAATCGTCGGAACGTTTGCAACGTTCTTTCAGTATGCGGGAAAAATCCGAAAATAAAATGCCGTTTGTGGAAACGCAGGAAGCCGTTGACAGGATAGCGGCATTGCTTTCGGAGGCTGAATGAACGAAGAATTAAGCGTTGCAGACGAACTTTACCGTTTGTCGTGCTGGGTGTTGCCTGCGATGGCGGCAATTATTTTGCACGAAATAGCTCACGGATATGCGGCGCTTTACTTCGGAGACGATACGGCAAAGAAGGAAGGGCGGTTGTCTTTAAACCCTTTTAAGCACGTCGACCCGTTCGGAACGGTGATTTTTCCTTTGTTTTTGGTGTTGGTGCATGCGCCGTTCATGTTCGGATGGGCAAAGCCCGTTCCCGTTGATTTTTCAAAATTAAAAAAGCCGAAATCACAAATGGCTTGGGTTGCGGCGGCGGGGCCCGCCTGCAATTTTGCTCAGGCTCTTTTATGTCTGGTTGTGTTGTCTTTATGTAAACATTCAGGCTATATACCGTCGTTTTGGGTTCAGATGGTTTTGGTCAATACGGTGCTGTTTAACCTGTCTTTGATGATTTTTAACCTGATCCCCGTATTGCCGATGGACGGAGGGCGGATTTTGACGGGGATTTTGCCTTTAAAAGCGGCGATACGTTTTGCAGGTACCGAGAAATACGGCTTTGTCGTGATCGTTTCTTTGTTGATTTTGGTGCCGATGTTGGGCGATTATATCGGCAGAGATTTTGATTTTGTGTCTTATTTTCTGGCGGGGGCGTTGCAGCGTCTGGTGTCGGTATTGGCAGGCATTTTCGGAATATAGGGAGAATCTTTGATGGGCATTGGTTTTTGGCAACTGATAGTCATTTTATTGATTGTTTTGGTCTTGTTCGGGCGCGGCAAGCTGCCTGCTTTGGCGGAAGACATAGGTAAAAGCGTCCGTTTGTTTAAAAAAGGGCTGGCAGAAGACGAGAATGTCGAAAAAAAAGCAGACATTAAGGTCATAGAAAATAAAGCCGAGGAAAACAAGGAAAAGGACGTTTAAGTGTTCGGCATCAGCGGGTCGGAATTTGCGGTTGTTTTGGTTATTGCGCTGATTGCGGTCGGACCGAAACAGCTTCCTGATGTCTTGCGGGTATGCGGCAGGGCGTATCGCGGATTGCGTCGTTTTTGGCGTAAATGGCAAAACGTTGTGGACGACACGCTTTATGATGCGGACAGACTGGCGGAACGGGCGGAAAGATATTTGACGGAAAAAAAGGACGGCAAAGATGAATGAACCGATTTTTCCGCCGGAATTTGACGAACGCCTTGAAAACGAAGAAGCGGGGCTGATGACGTGGGTCGGTCATTTGTCCGAATTAAGATCAAGACTGTTAAAGACTTTTTTGTTCTTCGTTTTTTCGTTTGCGGCGGTTTATCCTGCCGGAGAGTATATTTTAGATTTTTTAAGCGTTCCTTTGGCAGATTCGATGAAGTTGTCCGGCGGGTCGGGGCGAATGATTTTTACGGGCGTTGCGGAAGGCTTTATCACTCGTTTAAAGCTGGCGGGATTTGGCGCGTGCCTTCTGACGTTTCCGTTTGCGGCGTTTCAGCTGTGGCGGTTTATTGCGCCGGGGCTTTATGAAAAAGAAAAAAGATTTGTTCGTCCGATGTTTTTCGCGGCGCCCGTATTGTTTTTATGCGGCGGTGCGTTTGTTTTTTATGCGGTTATGCCGACAGCGTTCAAGTTTTTGTTGAGCTTTCAACAGCTGAATGCGCAAGACGGGGCTTTACCCGTCGTGTTGGAAGCCAGATTGCAGGAATACCTTTCTTTTTTGATTTCTTTGTTTTTGGCGTTCGGTTTAAGTTTTCAGCTTCCCCTGGTTTTGGTGGTTCTGGCGCGATTAGGGCTGTTCACGGCGCAAAGCCTGAAAGATTTTCGACGCTATGCCGTTGTTTTGATCTTTATATTGGCGGCGATAGCGACGCCTCCGGACGTTATCAGCCAGTTTGCATTGGCAATACCGCTGTTAATCCTGTACGAAGGCGCGATTTGGGTCATAGAACGGGTTGAAAAGAACGCAAACTAGGTCTATAACAAAAGAAATTTTTTTGCAGGAGTAACCATGTACGACATTAAATGGATCAGGGAAAATCCCGAAGAATTCGATAAAGGCTTGGAACGTAAAGGTTTAGCGCCGCGTTCTGCCGAAGTTCTTGACTTGGACAAGAAATATCGCGCTTGTCAAACGGATTTGCAGGAAATGCAGTCCCGCCGCAACGACTTGTCCCGTCAGGTCGCGGAAGTCAAAAAGAACGGCGGCGATGCCGAAGTTTTAATGCACGAAGTCGGCGCTTTGAAGCGCGGCATGGCAGATATGGAAGAAGACGGACGCCTGATGGCGGAACAAATTGACAAGCTTTTGTCTTCTTTGCCGAACCGTCCTGCCGACGATGTGCCCGACGGTCCCGACGATTCTTTTAATGTTGAAATCCGTCGTTGGGGTGAACCGCGCAAGTTTGATTTCAAACCGCTTGAACACGACGAACTCGGTGCAAATCTGGGTATGATGGATTTCGAACAGGCAGCTAAGGTTTCGGGCGCCCGCTTTGTCTATTTGGCAGCCGATATTGCCCGCATGGAACGCGCTTTGGGACAATATATGCTGGATATGCATACCCAACAGCACGGTTATACGGAATACGAAGTTCCTTTGCTTGTGAACAGCGAAGCGGCATACGGTACGGCTCAGTTGCCGAAATTCGCCGAAGATTTGTTCCGTACGGAAAACGGCTATTGGCTGATTCCGACGGCGGAAGTCAGCCTGACGAATATGGTCGCCGGCAAAATTATTGACGAAGACGCTTTGCCTTTGCGCTTTACGGCTTTGACGCCCTGCTTCCGTTCCGAAGCGGGAGCCGCCGGTAAAGATACTCGCGGCATGATTCGCCAGCATCAGTTCTATAAAGTCGAAATGGTCAGCATTACGGCTCCCGAAAAATCATGGGAAGAACATGAACGCATGACGAATTGCGCCGAAAATATTTTGAAAGGGCTGAATTTGCCTTATCGCGTTGTTTGCCTGTCTGCGGGCGATATGGGCTTTAGTTCGCGCAAAACCCACGATTTGGAAGTCTGGATGCCCGGACAAAACAAATACCGTGAAATTTCCAGTGTTTCCAACTGTTGGGATTTTCAGGCACGCCGCATGAATGCCCGTTGCAAAAACAAATCTCAGAAAGGGACGCGTTTTGTCCACACTTTGAACGGGTCGGGCGTTGCCGTCGGGCGCGCATTGATCGCCGTGATGGAAAATTATCAGCAAGCCGACGGTTCAATTACCGTTCCCGAAGCCCTTCAAAAATATATGGGCGGACAAACGGTCATTTCTGCAAAAAAATAAACGGCGACGGGCGGTTTCGAAATGCGAATTTTAATCTGTAACGACGACGGCATAGATGCCGAAGGGATTAAAGTCGCAGAAGAAGCCGCCCGTTCTTTGTCCGACGACGTTTGGGTGGTTGCTCCTGCTTTTGAACAAAGCGGAACGGGACATTCTTTTACCGCCGGGCGAACCATGACCGTAAAAAAAGTCGGCGACAAACATTATACGGTTGAAGGAACGCCGACGGATTGCGTGATTTTCGCATGCCGCTATTTGCTGAAAGACGATTTGCCGGATTTGGTGCTGTCCGGAGTTAATCAGGGTTCAAATTTAGGTTTTGACGTTGCATATTCTGGCACTATCGGCGCAGCGATAGAAGGCACATTGCAAGGAATCCGTTCCATCGCGTTGAGCCTGTACGGAGCTAAAAACGCCGACGAGGCGGCTCATTGGGAAACCGTGCGCCGTTATGCTCCGGAAGTTATCAAAAAACTGTTGGGCATCGGCTGGTCTTCGGGAACTTTAATGAACGTTAATTTTCCCGCCGTTTCCGTAGAAAAATGTTCCGGAATAGAATTTCCCGTTCTCAGCCATCGCAAAATCGGTGATGATGTCCGTGTTGAAAAAACGTCGGAAGACACTTTTTCTTTTAAAATCGGTTTTTTGCGCACGGAAGATGATTCTCCCGGCGCCGATGTCGAGGCTGTTTCCCGCGGCGCCGTTACGGTAACGCCCGTTTCGATCAGCTTCACGGATATGGGAATGCTTCCTGTTTTAAAAGAACGCTTTTAAGTACAGATATAAAAAAAACAGCCTGTTTCGGGCTGTTTTTTTTATCTTATGTCATTTTAAGGGCAGGGGAGCGACTTTATATTGTCCCGGAGCGATCTGAGCCGCATCCGTTTTTACACCGTATTCCTCAATGATTTTATTCCCTTGAGTGTCAAGAGCCGCTTTCGGAGCAGGAGCTTCGGGTTGTGCCTTCGGCAAAGTGAATTTTTTCGGATCCGAAGGATAAGCGTTTTTCTGGAAACGCATCAGCATATATCCCGTTCCGCCGCCGTATGCGGGACCCGATACGCCGAATGAATAATTCATGCCGATGACGCCGTAATCCAAATCGACGTAATCGATGGAATAGACCGTGGAAATCAAAGACGTCGAGATAGTCGTAAATTTACAACGGTAACCCGTATCTTCCATTAAAACGTAATCGGGTGTTTTGACAAACAGAGCGTTTTTAGACGTTCTGCAAATCGGGCGCACGCTGTTATAATGAGTATTGTAATCCAGTGCGATTTCGATGGTTTGTTCTTTTTTCTTTAATCGCACGTCTAAGATTTTAGCGGAATCGATAACGACGGTTGCGGGGGTAACGCCGGCTTTGATTGTGAATTTAATGTAATTTTCAAAGCACATTCTGGAATTCGGATCGGCGTCGCACAACAAAACGGTTGACCCCAGATTGTTGTCAAAGAGGTTTAGAAGGCTGTTATACAAAAATTCGCGCGTCATATTCGTGCGCGCGGGGGCACATTGTTGTGTTCGGCATACGACGACGGAATTTGCGGCCTTTGGCGTTAAGATTGTCATCGGTTCGAACGGGGAGGGGCCGTTAAAGATTTCGTCAATGATGCCGCAAGATGACGTAACGGTCAAAAGCGCGGAGAAGGTCAAAAATTTCTTAAAAGAATCAAGGCGTTTCGACAAGTTTTACCCCTTTAATTACAATAATTGTCTTTTAACAATACCATATTTTTCGGCGGTATCAAGGGTTTCGGCATTTTTATTAAGAAAAAAGAGCCGCGAAAGCGGCTCTTTTTTTACGGATTTTGATTTTAAGCTTTAACGACGTCCTGAGCCGATTTGCCCACAATTTCTTTATACATTGCGGGATCCGTGGCTCCTTCCGAGCTGAACAGCAGAACGACGCTGTTTTCATCAAGCTTTAAAGCTTTTCTGAATTCTGGATTTTCGCAAGCCGTGACCAAGCCCGCCAATCCCGAAACACCGGATTCACCGGACACGACGGGCGTATCGGCACATTCTTTGTTTGCCAGATCGCGCATCATCACGGGGATAAGCGTGTCAGGGATCGTCATAAATCCCGTGGAGTATTCTTTTAAGATTTCCAAAGCCAGCAAAGACGGTTCCCCGCAAGACAGACCTGCCATAATTGTTTCAAGATCCCCGTGAATGACGGTATATTCGTCGTTTTTAATGCTGGCATACAGACAGTCCGCATTTTTGGGTTCAACGGTCGTGAACAACGGGCGGTTTTTATGCATACGGCAGCAGATACGGCTTGAAAC